>CAJDWF010000023.1_pt1 | contig 34240 bp, 42 predicted proteins | sample 7391541 | NCBI WGS metagenome assembly CAJDWF01 (sample SAMEA7055727, study PRJEB34461) | soil metagenome | biome: terrestrial ecosystem; feature: Peninsula; material: soil | place: Antarctica | collected 2016
CGGCAGTTTCAGGAACGCCGCCGTTTTAGGGTGTCCCGGCTCCAAAAATTCACCAAAAAGCTCGACGTCGCGCGAATATTCCTCGGCCGTCCGCGGCGACTGCCCCCGCTCCAAGCGCAGGTACGCTGAGAACTCGGCAACCGTCGGATCCGCCGCAATATGCGAACTCACGACCGAGTCCATCCGCGCGAGCGGCTTGACAACCCTGGTCTAGTGACTAGACTAACAACATGAAGATCATCGGCATCTATGAAGCCAAGACGAAGTTCTCCGCTCTTATCAAAGACGTCGCCACGGGGGAACGCATCCTTATCACGCATCGTGGGCAAGTGGTAGCAGAACTTCGTCGCCCCGAAGGTGGCGCCGAAGACGCGGTCGATAGCCTGCTTCATAATGAAGTGTCCCTGGGCATGCCGATCCACGAGGCCATCCAAGAGGGCCGCCAATGAAGTTCGTCCTGGACGCATCGGCCACGCTGGCCTTCATGTTCCCCGAAGAGCGCGACGACGTTGCACGCGCGGTAGCCATTGGTGTGCGCAACGGAGATGCCACCGCACCGGCGCTCTGGGCGTGGGAGGTCCAAAACGCGGTGGTCGTATCCGAGCGCCGCGGGCGGCTCGACCCCGCGCAAGCCGCAAAAATCCTTGCTGACGCCGCGCGGCTCCCAGTCCGGCTCGAACCAGGATCCACGTTCGGCGATGAGGCTGCGTTTGCGCGTCGCTTCAAGCTCACCGTTTACGATGCCGTGTACCTGGAACTGGCCTTTCGATCGGGCTTGCCCCTGGCCACGCGCGATGTCGCACTTCGTGCCGCCGCAGATGACCTTGGGATCGGGTCGTTTTAGGCGCATCTTGGGGCTTCTCCACAGGGGTTTACACATCACCAAATGACTGTTTGTGGACATTCGCCCTGGTGTGGGCAACTCCTTCGGCCGACCCATGTCGCGCCAGGTAAGCCGGGAGTCGCGCGGTATTTGTAGGCCGTGACGACGAGCCTCATTGCGATCATTTGCACCCTTGCAACGATTGCGGGCATTTTGTTTCGGCCGTGGCGCGTCCCCGAATGGCTTTGGGCCGTGGCGGGCGCGATCGCTATGGTCGCGCTGCGTGTCTGTACGCCGGCGGCCGCTTGGGACGCCGTGGCGGGCGGACTCGACGTCTATCTGTTTCTGATCGGCATCATGCTGCTGGCCTCACTGGCCGACCGTCACGAGATATTTGCCTGGCTTGCAAAATCGGCGCTTCGCTCCTCCGGCGGCTCGCGCGGGCGGCTCTTTGCGCTCCTCTACGGCGTGGGTGTCGTCGTAACGGCGCTGCTTTCGAACGACACGACCGCCGTGGTGCTCACCCCCGCCGTTATCGCCGTCTTGTCACGCACCAATGCCCCGAAGATGCCGTATTTATATGCCTGCGCATTCGTGGCGGCCGCGGCGTCGTTTCTGTTGCCTATCGGGAATCCGGCGAACCTGGTCGTCTTTGACGGCCATCTGCCGGCGCTTGGAGCATGGCTCGGCTTCTTCGCCCCGGCCGCGCTCGCAGCGATTTTGGTGACATTCGTGACGTTGCGGCTGCTGCTACGTGGGGACTTGCAGGGGAAGTTTACGCTGCTAGGTGTGGACCCGCATCTAACATCGGCCGGGCGCATCGCGGCGTGGGCGATAACGCTGGCTGCGGCGGCTCTGGTGCTTGTGAACGCGCTCGGCGGCCCAGTGGGTCTTACCGCCTTCATCGTTGGCCTGGGGGCGGTTATCGCGGCCGCGCTGCGCGATCCGAAAGGGCCTCTGGATGTGGCGAGGCGGACATCGTGGACGGTGTTGCCGCTGGTGGCCGGCTTATTTGTCGTGATTTCCGCCTTGGGTGGCGGTTGGCTACTGCCGGCTTCGCGAGGCCTTACGTGGCTGGTGGCGCTGCCCGGGCCCAGTGGGCACCTGGCGGTTGGTGGCGCAGTGGCCGTGGCAGCCAACGTTTTCAACAACTTGCCGGTGGCGCTCTTCGTACGGGCGGCCGTCGGTGCTTCCGGCGTGTCGACGGAGTTGCTGCACGCGATGGTGGTGGCTGTGGACCTCGGCCCCACGCTGCTGGTAACGGGATCGCTCGCAACGCTGCTGTGGCTCATCACGCTGCGCCGCGCGGGCTTCTCCATCACGCCGTGGCAGTTCTTGCGGTTGGGCCTGGGCGTGACGATTCCCGCGCTCGTGTGCGCTTTGCTGCTGGTACGCTAGGAGAGTGTCAGGGAATCGCGGGGCTCAGTAGCTCGGCAAACTGCTTTTGGGCAACGGCATAACATTCGCACGTCACCTCTTCGAGGCCGGCGCGGTTTACGATCGTGATGTGGCCATGCACGTACCGAATGAACCCTGCGTTCTGTAACGCCGCCAGCGCGATCGTTACGCCCGAGCGGCGGCTGCCCAGCATCATGGCCAGATACTCGTGCGTCAGCGCGATATCGTCCTTCTCGACGCGGTCTTGGGAGAGCAGCAACCAGCGCGCGCATCGCTCGTAGACGCTGTGCAGTCGATTGCATCCGGTAAGCTGACCTAAGAAATTGACATAGGCTTGGAGATACCGATTCAGTGGTGCGCGGAAGGTGGCGTCGTTCGCGAGCAGGTGATGGAAGTGCGCGATCGGCATCTCCACCGCTTGGCCCGGGACCTGACAGTAGCAGGAGTTCGCCGTGGTCGTTCCGCCCATGAGCAATGGGATGCCGGACATGCCTTCCCGGCCGACGGTGCCGACTTCAATGGCTTCGCCGGCCTCCATTTCCGTGACTACGGAGAGAACGCAATCGATAGGAAAGTACACCTGCGAGATCGTTTCGCCCGCATCGTAGATCATATACCTCGTGGGCATCTCGACCAGCCCGCTGACCTCGACGATACGCGCCGCCTCTTCTTCGCGGGCATGCCGTAAGATCGAGTTGTGCTCGAGGGCAGCTTCGGTGAGCGAAAGCGTTTTGGCCCCGTTCTTGGAGCGCGCTATGCGTGTTAGTGACAACGAAAAAGACTCTCTTCGGCGGGTAAGCGGATGGTAATTCTTAGAGGTTTCCCGCTCCGACTCCTTGCCCGAAACCGTACAGCCTCCAGAGCCGGCAGGCGCATATACTGGCATTTTCAGTACTTCTCGATTTGGAGATGCCCGCTATGCGGACCACCCCGCGTGCCAAGTCGACGAAATCCGGTACCCGCGCCGCTGAGGGAACCGAAACCGGATCGCTCATCGACATCCCGTACGGCAACGTCCGCCGTATCGATCCCAAGAATGTATCGTGCGCCCGCTTTAATATCAGCGGCGAATTCGACCTCTATAACAAGCCTCGACTCGCCAAAGCCCTAGAGGGCGGCGTGGCATGCCCGCGGATGACGCTCGATCTCGCCCGCACTCGCCTCATCGACGCGAGCATCCTCGGCCTTCTGGCTGGCATTGCTCGTCGACGCCTGCAGATGGGAACCGCGCGACTGTGTCTTGTTAACGTGCAGGCCCGCGTGCGCCGTCTCTTCGACATCTGCGAAATGAACGGCGCCTTCGACATGGCCAGCGAGTTCGCGCTCGGACCTATCGTCGCTTAACGCGCAGGTGGCGAATGGCTGCGATTGACGCCGTTGACCGTCCCCACCGATCGCGTCTGGACGGCGAAGGACGATGCGCGCTACGTCTCGCCGATCGTTGCGCTACCGGGATATCGTCACACGATCGGCATGGGGCGCTCGTGGCTGCGGTTACGGGTCGAGAATCAGCTCGGCTTCAAGATGGTCAAATGGATTCGCGAAATCCGCTTCGTCGAATCTACGAAAGAGATGGGCAAAGGGTACGGCGGCGTCAGCGAGGACGAAGAGTACTTCGACCTTCTTCCATATATTTAGCCTGCTTTACTCCGGTTGAATTGTACGGCACCGTACAGACGGAGCGTATGGCCAGCACGCAGACTGCTGGTATATGCAAATCCGGTTACGCGGGCCTGGCACGGTTATTGCAGCAACCGTGCCCTCGGTGGCAATCTTTCTCACGCTGTTCTACGGATCGCCGATGCGAGCGAACGCCGCCACGGACGAAGGGGCGACGCCTGCGCCGCTCGCGGCTGCGTCGGCGGATTTTGGCACTCCGCCGCCCGGAGAGATCCCCATCCTTTATAATGATCACAACGTGTACGCGAAGCCGGACATTCTCAAACAGGCTCGCGTGCTTGCGGCTCTGGTCAAGGACGGCCAGATTTACGTGCCGCTACGGAGCATGTTCGAGCAGATGGGCGCGACGGTCAGCGCATCCAGCGACGGACGTACGATCACTGCGGTAAAGCCGGGCGCGAGCGTTTCGGTTACGGTCGGTTTGAGCGAAGTCGTGATCAACGGGGAAACGCGCCCGCTCGACGTTCCTCCCATCATCTACAACGGTATCGTACTCGTTCCGGTGCGCGTGCTCTCCGAAGCGCTCGGCGCATACGTGCAATGGCTGCCCGATCGGCACGTGGTCGTGGTGCGTTACATCCCAGCCACACCGATGCCGGTGCCGACGCAGGAGCCGACGCTTGCGCCGACTCCCGTCCCCGTGGCGACTGCGATCCCGGCGGCGGGGTTCATAGAAGCCGCCCTCTCCGTGCCGAAGATTTACAATGAGTTCTCGGCCGGACAATACTGTCACTCATATTTGGTCAGCGCGGGTTACGCGTTTAGGAACTCGCCGTTCGCCGTTAAAGTGGACTATCGCCAAGACACCTACGTGACGAGCGACAATGCCGTCAATACGATCGGCAACCATTTCACGCAGTTCGCGACGATCGACGGTGGGACCGCGTTTACGCCGGTCTTCCTAGCGCAGCAAACCAGCATCGACGGCCGCTTGGAATATAAAATTGCCGAACCGAAGATCTACGTGGGCGCCGCATACATCTACACGAGCAACAACTACGGCTATCCGCATCTTAGCGGAGTGGGCTTCGGCGTCGAAAAACTGCCGGACCTCCGCTCTGGCGTGAGCCTTTACGGATCTGCCTTCTACTACCCGTCGGCGAGTGGCACGTATACCGTTTCCGACCCGACAAGTTCCAATATGGGCAAGTCGTATCGGCAACAGTACCAGATTCTCAAGCTCGACGTGGGTCTGGCACTCGTATTAGGCCAATCCCCGGTCTATCTCTATGGCGGTTTTACAGGCGACCAGTACACCGCGAAACAAAACGCGCCCATCGGTCAGACGCACGACGGCCCGTATGTCGGCCTCGGCGTGAAGTTTTAAGCGGTAAGGGAAGCGCACATGAACTCGATCTATTTGCAGGCACGACGTTTGGCCGCCCCCATGGCTTTAGTCTTTCTGGCGGGGTGCAGCGGGGGCGGATGCGGCAACTGCACCGTGCCCGCATACAACACTCCGGCACCCGGCGTGACGCCGTTACCTCCGGGCGTTACACCGTCGCCGAGCCCGACTCCGAGTCCGACGCCTAGCCCAACCCCTTCGCCGACTCCCACGCCCGCGGCGTTGTCGTGCAACCAAGGCGCTTCAGCGATCGTGCTCGGGCCGGCGCTCGCGCCATTCGCGCTCCTCGCGGGTTCAACCATCACTAACGTCGGGAATACGTTGGTTACCTTCGCTCCCGGCGCCGTCAGCGGTGCCTTTAACGACGACCTGATCGGCGTCTCGCCGGGAACCGCGGTGACCGGATTCTATCCGCCCGGAACCGTCACGGACGGATCGAACGCGATCTACGCGGCCGGCTATAATACAAATGCTGCAGTACCTCTGGCAGCCGAGAATGCTTTGACCACTGCCTACAACACGGCCGCGGGAAAGCCGGCCACGGCGACTGTTGCCGGGGATCTCTCGCAAGCCAGCGTGCCGGGCTACCCAACGGGTACGCTTCCAGCCGGAGTCTACAAGTCGACATCAACCCTTTCAATCGCAGCCGGAAATCTCACACTCGATGGCGGCGGAAATCCACAGAGCGTATTCATCTTCCAGGTGGGATCGACGCTCACGACAACGCTCAACGGCGGAATCAGCGGCAACGTGCTCTTGAAAGGCGATGCCAGCCCTTGCAACATCTACTGGCAGATCGGCAGCTCTGCAACTCTCGGGGGACAAACGTTCTCTGGCAACGTCCTCGCGTACTCATCGATCACGATAAACGCCATCACGATAAACGCCATCACGTTTAACGGTCGAGCGTTAGCAGGCGGCCCCACCTTGGGAACCGGCGCTGTTTCAATCCCGCTCATAGGCGGCTCGACCATCACCAACCCCGGCGGACAATAACCGCCAGCCAGAACACGAAGGCTCGGCCCGCAAGCGGGCCGAGCCGGTTCGGCGATTCAAGGTAATCTACCATCTCTAACGCGCCGTCGGCTTACTAACGGCTGGATATCGCTTACGGCTTCGCAGGCAACTCGTTTGGTTTCGCCTGAGTTTCCAGGATCTGCAGAAACGGTTTGACGATGTCGATGGGCATCGGAAAGATCACGGTGGAGTTGTTTTCACCGCCCACTTCGGTGAGCGTCTGCAGGTAGCGCAACTGCATCGCCGCCGACGTGCTGCCGAGGATTTTCGCGGCATCGGTCAGGGTCTGCGCCGCCTGAAATTCGGCGTCGGCATGAATGATTTTGGCGCGGCGATCGCGTTCGGCCTCGGCCTGCTTGGCGATCGCGCGAATCATGTTTTCGGTCAGCTCGACCGTCCGAATCTCCACGTTGCTGACTTTGATGCCCCACGCTTCCGTCTGCGCGTCCACGATCGTCTGAATGTCGGCATTGAGCTTGTTGCGCTCCGAGAGCATCTCGTCGAGTTCGTGTTCGCCTAAGACCGAGCGCAACGTCGTCTGCGCGAGCATGTTGGTTGCCGGCAGATATTGCTCGATCGCAATGATCGCCTTTTCTGGATCGACGACGCGAAAGTAGAGTACTGCGTCAACTTTCATCGACACGTTGTCTTTGGAGATCACATCCTGCGAGGGCACTTCCATCACGAGTACGCGCAGATCCACGCGCACCATCTCCTGGACGAACGGCCACAAAAGTACGAGGCCGGGGCCCTTCACAACCGTGAAGCGCCCCAGCGTGAAGATCACGGCGCGCTCGTACTCGCGCAAGATCTTGACAGTCGAACTGCTTATGACGAGCAGCACGATCACGATGATCGGGATGAGGATAATCGCCGGAGTTAACATGAAGCTTGTCCCCTCACTCGACCACTGTCGAGCGTTAGTGGAGTGACGCCAGTTTGACTGACGTGGCGCCCAACGCGTGGGCAAGATCGTACATCGCCTGGTTGGTCACACGATGCGCCGCCATGTCGGTCGCTTGACCGTACTTCGCGTCGATGTCGTCCATCACCTGATTGTGGATGGCGTGCGACAGCGCGGCGTCGTACATGAGGCCCGACCAGAACACGCCCGTCTTAGGATCCACACCGGCTTTGACTAAGGCAGTCGCCAGCGCTTCACCTTGCAGATTTGCCGGGGGTGCCGGCAGCGTGATCTTGGCTTCCGCCACCCGTTTGGCAGCGTCTTGCACGGCGAAGTTGAAGCCGGTCACCCAGCGGTCCACTTCTGCTTTACCATATTGTCTGGTCAGTTTTGCCAGCTCGGCATTGACTGTCTTGGCACCGACCATGCTCGTGAGCGCGGCCGCGATCGAGAAATGCTCGGCTCCGCCGCCAGCTTTCACCAGCGCCGCGGTCGCAGCGAGTGCCGGCGCCCCGTCGTAACTCGGGTGCAGCCGGCGACATTAGTGGCATGGCGACAAGCGCGCCCGCCACGACCGCACCGGCGATCGAACGCAGTAAATTCATATCCTTCCTTCCCGCACCCTCGACTCGAGCGTACGCCCGTTTTACCGCGATCGCTATGACTCTGGTTGCCAATAACGGCTACTGGTGCCAGCCGCGCGTGAGATAGAGCCAGAAGGCCAGGCCCGCATAGGCGCCATACCGGGCGAACGCGCGCCGAATCGTCGAATCTTTCGCGCGCTTTTTCTGGGCCAGTCCCAGATACGTCGGCCGCGTCCACGAGTCGAGGATCAGCCGATGATAGCGACCGGTCAGCAGCATCACGTGTGCCGCTGCGTACGGCCCAACGCCGGGCAGCGCCAATAAACGCTGCTCGCACGCGTCGTCGCTCAAACCGCCCGCCGACGGGCGTAGCGCTTCCAGGTCGAGTCCACGTTCCACATCGCGCGCGAGCTGACGCAAATATGCGCCACGGTAGCCGGCACGCGCCGCATCGCGATACCACGAGTCCTTCGTGCCGGCCATTTGCGCGCTGCTGGGAAACGCGCCGCCACCCAAATCGTTGACCAGCGCGTCGACCATGCGTATCGTTCCCGACCACGCGCAGTTGGTCGTACAGATCGTCTTGATGACTTCTTCGAACATGCTGCGGCTCGCAAGCATGCGACCCGCGCCGACGCGCGTCCAGGACAACTCCGGATCGTCGGCAACTGCGTCGTAAAACGGCGTGAGGTCTTCGTCGAGGCGAAACATGCGCACAACTGCAGCACGCGCCTCCGCTTGCGCACGTTTTGAAAGTTTGCGCGTACTGCGTACGTGCAGCTGCTTCCCGTCCGCGCGCAGCGTCAGCGCGCGTGGCACGCCATCCAGGCGCAGAGCCGTTGCGTAAGAACCGTCGTCGTTACGCTGCGCGGGCGCGAGCGACGCGATGCCGTGCGAGGCAATCGTATGTGCGAATGAAATCGGCTCGCCGCCGGCGCCGACGAGCGGCAGCGCAAACGAGCTCACCCCGTATAGGAGATATTCACCGCGAAGCCCGCCGCTTCGGCGCGCATGATGACGCCGTATACGGCATCCAGTTCGTCTTCGATGCCGGCGATTTCGCCTGCGCTCACGCGGAAGTTCGCGGCGTGCTGCCACAAGATGCGTCGCGCGCGCTCGAACGCCGAGTGCAGACGCTGCGGCGTAGCTTCGAGCACGGGCCAATCCATCTCGCCGCGTGCCGGCACGATGCGCCAGCCGCGCCCCGAGAGGGGCAGCCCTTCTTCTGCAAAGTCCAAGTCGAACGCGTGCGGAATGGCCGCTAGCACGTCGAGCGCTTCTTGATCGGCCTTGGAAACCGGCAGTGCCAACTCCGCAAGCCGCACGATGTAGCGAAAGAACGCCGCGTTGCCGACGGTATATCCGCCGGCCGGCGATGCGACGCTGACATGCACGAAGTCCGCGTCGGGATCGTACGGTATGCTCATCGCAGCGCTAGCCGCCTAAATCGAACGGCACGCCGAGCTCGGCGGAGAGTGCCTGCAGACTATTCCATACTTTCACGTGCACGGGTACGCCATCTTCGCGCGCTGCGTTGGCCTTTTCAAACTCGATCTCGCCCGCGACGTAGATGCGGTCTTGGCCCGGAGCCTTCTGGCTCTCTTTAAACGCGCGTAACTGCGTATCCATGTCGCGTTTGAACTCTTCGACATCGCGGAAACCGTCGATGCGAAACGCGCCAAACCAATGCGAGACCGCGCCTTCCATCGTGTCGGTCACGAGCGGAAGCGTCGGACCGAAGTGACCGCCCCCGGAAAGCACGCCGCACAGGATATCGACCAGCAGGCCGAGACCGTAACCTTTGTGGCCGCCGTGATCCGTGCCGAAGCCGCCCAGCGGCAACAGCGCACCGCGCAGTGCCGCATCGGGATCGGTGGTTGAGTGACCGTTCTCGTCGATCGCCCAGCCTTCGAGCAGCGGCTTTTCCTTACGCTTGTAGACTTCGATCTTGCCTTTGGGCACGGTCGTCGTCGCAAAGTCCAACACGAAGGCCGGCTCGTTCTTGGCGGGAACCGCGTACGCAAACGGATTGGTGCCCAGCATGACGCTACGTCCGAACGTTGGCGCACCGAAACGCGTGGAGTTGGTGGAGGCGATGCCGACCATGTCGTGTTCCAACGCCATCATGGCATAATAGCCCGCGATACCGAAGTGGTTGGAGTTACGCACCGAACCGAACGCCGAGCCGTGCTTCTTCGCCTTTTCGATAACTTTTTGCATGGTTAGCTTGCCAGCGGGATGTCCCAATCCGTTGTCGGCGTCGAGCACCACGGTGGTATCGGTTTCGCGCACGATCTGGTAGTGCGATTTCGCTTTGAGTTTGCCTTTGCGAATACGATTGATGTAGTACGACTCCAGGCGCGCGATGCCGTGCGATTCGATCCCGCGCATGTCGGCGGCCGCCAGCACGTCGGCGACGACGGCGGCGTCGGCGGCGTCAACACCCGATTTTTCGAGCATAGAAATAATAAAGCTTTTGAGCTTCGCCTCGGTGGTGAGTTGGTATTCGACGGTTGGAGCCTGCGACAAGGTGTTTCGTACCCTCCGATATTCTTCTATCCGTTTACTTCGTGCGGGAGTGCGCGCGCTCTTGCATGCAGAACAAGATACATATGATCGAAGAAGTGCCTATGCACGGCTTTGAGGGCCGCGACGTCCCACCACCTACCGTATACGACCAATGCGTGCGCTGCGGGCTCTGTCTGCCTACCTGCCCCACATACCTGGAGACTATGACAGAAACGTCCAGCCCTCGCGGCCGGATTAGTCTGATAAAGGCCGTGGGCGAAGGCCACTTGGACATGCTCTCTCCCGGGTTTACCCATCAAGTCTCCGAATGTTTAGACTGCCGCGCCTGCGAAGCGGTCTGTCCCTCCGGCGTCATGTACGGCCAGCTTATCGAACCCGCCCGCGCGCAGGTCGAGCGCCTCGAGGCCGAGCGGCGCCCTTTCGCCGCTCGATTGCTGCGCTCGGCCCTGCTGCGCGGCATGTTTGTGAACCTCGGGCGCATGCGCTTCGCCGCCTCGCTGGTGCGCATTGCGCAACGCACCGGGCTCGAAGACCTCGCCAAGCGCCTGCATATTACCGACCTGCTGGGCATGGGCGCCGCGGCCGAGATCTCACCACGCATTTCCGATCATTTCTTCGTTCCGGCCGATCAGCGCTACGAGACGCCTAACGCTAAAGCCGTCGCATTTTTACACGCGGGCTGCGTGATGCACGTGGCCTTCGCGCACGTGCACGAAGCTAGCGTACGCGTGCTGCAGCGCGCCGGATGCACCGTGGTCGTTCCACGCAGCCAAGGCTGCTGCGGCGCGATCGCCGTACATGCGGGCGATCCCGATATGGGTCGCGCGCTCGCTAAAAAGAACATCGAAGCATTCGAGAACTCCGGAGCCGACGTGTATGTGGTAAACGCGGCCGGTTGCGGATCCACGCTCAAAGAATACGGGCACCTGCTCGCCGACGAACCCGACTGGGTCGAGCGCGCGCGCAAGTTCAGTTCGCGTGTGCGCGACATCACCGAACTCCTCGACAACCTCGAGTTGGATCCCAAGATGGGCCGACTCGACATCACCGTGACGTATCAGGAGCCGTGTCACTTGGCGCATGCGCAGCGCGTTACCGGCGCGCCGCGGCGCCTACTGGCGCAGATTCCCGGGCTCGAACTGATCGAGATGAATGAGAGTTCGGTTTGCTGCGGCAGTGCGGGCATCTACAACATCACGCAACCCGTGATGGCCGAGCGCCTGCAAAAACGAAAGATCGGCAACATCGAGAAAACAAAAGCGATCGTGGTTGCGACCGCTAATCCTGGTTGTGCGTTACAGCTGGTTGCCGGCTTGAAAAAAGCGCATGCCAGTGTTGCCGTCAAGCATATCGTCGAGTTGCTCGACGATGCGTATGCGGCTTACAGCGGAGCGACGACTCGATCCTGATTGTTGAGCGCGGCGTCGAGCGAGTGATAGACCGAAAACACACGCACGAGCCCGGTGATGTTGAGCAGCCGTGCTATCGGGCCTTCGTTAACCACGAGCCGCACGTGACCGCCCTGTTCGAGCGCGCGGCGCTGCGCGCCGATCAAGGCCCCGAGGCCCGTCGAATCGAGGAACTCGAGCTCAGTAAGATCGACGATAATCTCTTGCTTGCCGTCGCCGGCTTCTTCTAACAGCGCGGCGCGCACCGATGGCGAGGTCGCGATGTCCAAACTTCCGCGCAAGCGAAAAATGATGGCGTCGCCATTATGTTCGGTTGCGATGGATACACTCAACTCGTCGTTTGTCATCGGCACGATCTCCTACCCGTGGTACTCTCGCCAAAATCTGACGAGCCCCTGCTCGAACGATACGATGGCACACCCAGCGCGTTCTCTCCATGCCGCCCCATCGCCTTTGACCGAGAACGTGAAGGTGACCGCCGCGCGCTCGCCTTCGACGACGGACTCGCCCACATTAAATTTCCAGGGCGGCCCTTCGCGGAAGAAGCGCGCGAAGTGCGCCTGGATAGCCTCACGACCCACGATCTCCCGGCCATCCACCTCGCGATAGACGCCCTCTGGCGAGAAGCAGGCGGCCGCCCGCAGCGCGTCGTGCGATTCCCACGATTCGTAGAGCGTCTCTAGAATATCTCGCGCTGCCATTTTTAAGCTCCCTCAAATGTGCGCAGTTCGCCGTCGAAGCGCCAAGGCGTTTCGCGCGTCACGTGCGCGCCCCCGACGTGGCGGTCCGGGGCGCGCAGTTCCAACCAATCCGCCTCGCCGGCAGCGACGCGTCGCCCCAGCGGCGTCGCTTCGATCTCGTCCGCCGACTCGCGCAGCAGCGGCGCCGGTTCGCCCGCCAGGTCGCCCAACACCGCATAGAAGCCCGTGTCGCCGAAAAACTCCGCTTCTTCTTGCGCCTGCGAGCGCCGAAAGAGCTCTTCGCGACGCGCGCCGCCGCGTGCAACTGCGATCAGAGCCTGCCGCTGCGTGCGCGACAATCCGTCGCGTCCTGGGAACTCTTCGCACAAACGCGCAAACGCCGCGCGTACGTGCGGCAGCGCCACGCGATCGGTCTTTGCAAACGTTGCCAGCGGGCGCGGATCGTTCGCCGTGAAAAGCGCCCACGCTTCGCGCGCGGTCGCGTATGCGCCGTCGGAGACGCTGCGCCGTTTGGGATAGAGCGCAGAGAGCTCGTCGGTATCGAGCATACCGAGATAGTGATCGCTCTGCACGATCGACACGCGTCCCGGCTCGAGCGACATGCGCGAGAGTGCGTCGAGAATTTGCAGGAGCTGCAACTGATCGTAGAGATCGTGCTCGAACCACAGCACGATCTCATCGTACTCCGTTGCGCGGCGCAGGGTGGCGTCGCGCCTTTCGAACTCGCGGTGCAGTTTGATTGGATGGCCGTATCCGCGCATGCCTAAATAATCTGCGCGCACGGCGCTTGCTTCTTCCAGCATCTCCGTTGCGGGTACCGGGCCTTCATGCAACGCGTCGCGCCACGCAAGGTAGGTGCCCAGAAGGCCGGCCTTGCGAAAAAGATGCACCACGGCATCGCCGTTCGTAACCTGTAGCGTCTTATTCAAACTATACTAACGATGATAAAACTTCTGGGGTGGCTGGATTCGAACCAACGCATGGCGGATTCAAAGCCCGCTGCCTTACCGCTTGGCGACACCCCATCGACGCGCCGTAGGAGCCGCGCTTTTGGGCCGCAGCCATTTTACGGCGTCGGCGTCGCGCTTCCCGCTATTTTTGCCAGCCAAGGGACCGTGAAGAACGCCCCAGCAGCTGCAGCGCGGCTGTAGCGAATCGCCGCTACCATCCATAGAGCGAAGAGCGCAACATCGATGGCAAACGCCGCATAATAGATCCGCAGCACTGCGACAAAACTCTGCATGAAGCCCGCGAGCACGAGCAGCCATACTAACGCAGCAAACCCCACAATTGCAGCGACAATGCCAAATCGTAGGGCTTGTTTGAGATGATGACGGTACCATTGCGACAGCGGCCAAACGATGTAGGCGAGCGCAACCCGCCGTTCTTCGTTCAGCGGCTTAGGAGACGGCGCGCGCCGAGGAAGCGCGACGACCAGTATGAATCGGAAAGGCTGCTAACCATGACCCCATGGCTGCTGGATGCGTGCACGAAGTGATCGTGTCCGAGATAGATGCCAACGTGCGACGGGCCAGGCTCGTATGTTTGGAAGAACACCAGGTCGCCCGGACGCATGCCGCCCTTCGTACGCGCGCCGGCGTAGTATTGCGCGTCGGCCGTGCGCGGAATCGAAACGCCCATCATGGCGAAGACGTGTTGCGTGTAGCCGGAGCAGTCGAAACCGCTCGACGACTCGCCGCCAAAGACGTACGGCGTGCCGAGAAAGCGTAATGCGCTGCGCGTCAGCTCGGTCGCTATGCGCGACGTGCGCGAGAGCACGGTATGCGCGAAATGCTCAACGCCATGCCCGCCGTCGCGAGGGGCGATGGCCGTAGCAGTAGCCTCGGCCGTCCATAAGGCGACGTCCGGGCTTTCAACTTTTGCAACGCGTATGCCCGTTTGAGCGAACGCATCGTGGGTACCATGAGTAGGCATCGATTTGGCTTGGACGCAAGTGACCGAACCGGCCATCAATAGCGCAAAAGCCCCAAGAATAAACGCGCTTCGCAAGAATCTAAGCTCCTCTTTCACGACACTTGCGAGGTTAGTTGACGGGTTCGGACGGGAAAGATCGCCCTAGAGCCGACCGGCTCATTCACCCCTACCGGATTGTCCCCCGCTCCAAGCCTCCGGGCCTGGATTCAGTGCATCTTGTGGCAGGCGTTGATGCCGAAGGGCATAGCCCCCGGTATCACAAGACCGTGCATTGGCCCAACGTCCACGGTCTCCTCCCGGGTAGCCCGGGGTCTTTTTCGAGGGAATCGACGGCTACTCTCTTCGTCGGCTTGCGCCAGTCGCCATCGACCCTTGCCCTACTTGGTCCATCGGCTCCCAGCTTCGATTTCTGAAGCGAGGCTGCCGGCGATACGCTCGATCATGGCCTGGTCATCCCCCTCAGCCATAACCCGAATCAGCGGCTCCGTGCCCGAGGGCCGGATCAGCAGGCGCCCCGAGGCGCCCAGCTCCGCCTCGGCCCGGGCGACCGACGCCAGAAAATCGGCTTGCTCCAGCACGCTGCGGCTAGCGCCCCGCACGTTGAGCAAAATCTGCGGCGCCACCACCACCTCGGCGGCCAAATCGTGCAGCCGAACGCCGCGCTCTTTAAGAATCGAGAACAGCGTGATAGCCGAGCGCGGGCCGTCGCCGGTGGTGTTGTAGCGCAAGTCGATGATGTGCCCGGACTGCTCGCCGCCCAGCGTGTACCCACCGCTCACCATGCGTTCGAGCACGTAACGATCGCCGACGGCGGTGCGTTCGAGCGCAATGCCGCGCGCGGCAAAAGCGCGTTCCAGACCGATGTTGCTCATTACCGTACCGACCACGGTACCTTTTGCTAAACGGCCGCGTTCGTGCAGGTCGCAGCCCAATGCGTACATCACGTGATCGCCCGAGACCGCTTCGCCGGTTTCGTCCACGAAGAGCGCGCGATCCGCGTCGCCGTCGAAGGCCACGCCGATCACGCTCCCGCCGCGATCGGCGAGCGCGCGCACCTTCTTCTGAAGCGAACGCAGGTCGGTGGCGCCACATTCCACATTGATGCGCGATCCGTCGGCCTGCGCGTGCGTTTCGTGCACGATCGCGCCCAACTTACGCAGCGCGTAGGGCGCCACGGCATAAGCCGCACCGTATGCAGCATCGATGACAACTTCAATGCCCGTCAGATCGACCGCGTCGCGATAAAGTTCTTCGTAGTAATGTTTGCCGAGATTGGCGGCGTAGCGTGCTACGCCCACGCCTTCGCCGGTTGGGCGCGGCAGCGAATCATCGCGCAGCAGCGATTCGATTTCGTTCTCGATGGCATCGGAGAGTTTGAAACCGTCGGGTCCAAAAAACTTGATACCGTTGTCGGCGATCGGATTGTGCGATGCACTGATCATCACACCGGCCGCAGCGCCTTCGCGCACGGTGATCGTGGCGACGGCCGGCGTCGGTATGATGCCCAGCGTAAGTACGTCGCGCCCCACCGACGTGACGCCGGCGACGATCGCGGCTTCGAGCATGGTGCCCGAGAGGCGAGTATCGCGTCCCACCACAACCGGACGATGCCGCTCGCTGGAATGCGCCAGCACCGTCGCGCCCGCGCGCCCGATCGCAAATGCAAGTTCGGGTGTGAGTTCGGCGTTCGCAACACCGCGAACGCCGTCGGTTCCAAAGAGTCGGCCGGCCATGGCTACGGCTTTTCGCTTGCGGCGGGCGCGCTTCCGGCTTGGAACGACGCCTGCACGCGAATCAGGTTCGGCGCAACCTGCAGATCCGCGATCTCGTGCCCCTGCGCGTCGACGGGAACGGGCCGCACCATCTCATCGAAATCGCTGGGCGACTGCGGCAGCGTCACGTCCAAACGCAGGCTCGCAACTTGCGAAACCACCGACTCAGGGCCGCGCACCACGGCCACCGACGGCGTCACGCGCACGTTGGAGACTACGATGCCGGCCTGCGGCGCCTGATAGTGCACGGACGCGGAGAAGGGCCTCGAGACGATCGCTTCGATCGTTAGCGAGATCGAAGCGGGGCTGAGCGACTGCACCACGACGTCGGGCGCTACCAGCTGCACGGGCACGTTGTATGCGCCGCTGCTCTTGCCACTCAGATCGAGAACGGCTTTGACTTCGTCGGGGCGCACCGTAGCCTCGCCGCGACGCGAGGCTACGGTTATCACCGCTTCGTGTTCGGTGTAATGCGCGATCAATCCGACGGGTAGATTGACCGCGTTGATCGGCACCGAGATCTGCTGATCGAAGCGCGCAGTTAAATACGGATTGGCCGCAAAACGAAAGTACGCCCAGCCCAATACCGCGAGTCCCAATGCGAGGAGTTTAAGTGCGAAGTTCTTCCGGATTATCTCCACGTGGTTCTCCGGGCGGCGGGGTGCGATGCTGCGTCAGGCGCGCGCGCAAGTGCGCCATGAGGTCGTTGCCGACGGGTCGCGTCGAACGCGGTGGCCGCGTAATAGCCAGCAGTATTTTGATCAGACGCATCTCATCGTCGATCGCACGCGTCAACTTTCCGCCGCGCGCAACTTTGATTTCACCCGTCTCTTCGCTGACGACCACCACCACGGCATCGGCTTGTTCCGAGAGGCCAAGCGCCGCGCGGTGACGCGTGCCCAGACGCCCCTCGGCGAGCGGACGATCCGCCAGCGGCAAGAAACACGCGGCCGCTTCGATCACGTCGTCCGCGACGATGACGGCGCCGTCGTGCAATGGCGAGCGGGTAGAGAAAATCGCGAGCAGCAATTCGCTGGAGAGCAGCGCGTCGAGCGCCGTCCCCGTTTCAACGAACTCCTTGAGACCGCTGAGCTGTTCGAGTACGATCAGCGCGCCGGTGCGCGTACGTGAAAGGAGAAACGCCGTTTTAGCAATCGTGACGACGCTTTTGTCTTCCGCGCGCATGCGCTCTGGGCTGTCGTTCAAACGAAACAATCCCCCGCGACCCAACTGTTCGAGGGCGCGGCGCAGTTCGGGCTGAAAGACGATCGGCAGCGTGACCGCGGCGCCGACGACGAGCAACTGCAAAATCGATCCCAGCATCACCAAGCGCAACACGTTTGCCAACGCGACTAGCGCGATGAGTACCAAGACGCCTACGAGAATCTGCACCGCCCGCGTGCCGCGCAGCAGCAGCAGCACGTAATAAATAAGCACCGCAGTTGCGACGATGTCGAGCACGTCCGTCCAGCCGACGTAGGCGAAGAACTGGCTAAGTCCGGCCATGCGCCGCTTCGACGAGTACGTCGAGAATGCGCTCGGGAACAATCCCCGCTGTTTGCAGTCCGTCGGCCGCAACATGTGCGGCGACCTCGGCAGAGAGTGGCGCGAGCAGCCTCACCGTGTAGCTCCCGCCGAAACGGCCGGTTTCGGTGCGCAGCAGCGCCCTCAAGACCGATGCCGGCGTCGTCGCGACGTCCCAGCGCACCAGCAGTTCGACGCCGCTGCGCTCGCACGCCACAACGCCGCGCGGCCCCCCGGCGCCCGCGAGAGCTTCGAGGAGTATCGGCAAGGCTTCCGGCGGGCTTGGCGTAACTGCAAGCTCGATGACCGTTTGCGACATCGCGATAACCTTACACGCGGGCAGCGCGCACTCTTGCGCTGTCGTTTGCAAAAGTCGTTGAACGCGCTCGTCGTCTCGGTCGGCAAAAACTCGACATGGGTGGTCGTCGAAGACGAAAGCGCGCCACGTTTGGCGGCGCTGCGGCGAACCAGCGGCAAACGATCGATGCCGGTTCCCGGCGACGTCGCGCGCGTTCGGATCCTCGAAGACGGCACCGCCGTCGTGGACGAATTGCAGCCGCGCCGCTTTTCGCTCGATCGCCGTACGGTAGGCGGACGCTCGAAAACGATGGCAGCGAACGTGGACGCGCTGGTCACCGTCACGTCCCTAGCGCGCCCGGAACCGCGCCTGATCGTCCTCGACCAGTTGCTGGCCTTCAGCTCGATGCAGAGCGTCGAAGCCCTCGTCGTCTTCACAAAGCCCGACCTCGCGCAGCCCGAACTGCGGGCGCAGTTGGAGGCGACGTATCGCGCGATCGGCTTCCGCGTGATCACCGTCAACCCGAAAGACGGCGCACATATCGTGGAGCTCGAGCAGGCGCTGCACGCGCGACACGCGTTGCTCTGCGGCGTGTCGGGTGTCGGCAAAAGCTCCATTTTCGAAGCGCTCGGCGGCGTTTCAGCCGTCGGCGCAACGTCGCGCCACGGGTTGGGACGCCAGACCACCACAGCCGCCCGCCTACATCGCACCGGCGGCGACGGCTTCCTTATAGATAGCCCCGGGGTCAACGAGTTCGGCTTGGGCGAGGTCGCACCCGGGGAGCTAGCCGGGGCGTTTCCCGAAATGGCGGCCTTAGCGGGGCGCTGCCGATTCAGCGACTGCAGTCATCTGCAAGAGCCCGGGTGCGTCGTGACGATCGCAGCGCAGGCCGGCGAGATCGTCGCCTCGCGCTATGCGAGCTACCGCAAGATGCTCCTGGAGCCCACCTAGGCCGTTTTGCGGGGGCGACTCCCGGGGGTTACAGGACCTAGAGGCGTGTGATATACTTCCGACCGTTCGTTCCACGCCAGGCACGCAAGGAGTAGGATTTGCCCAACATCAAGGCCGCCGAGAAATGGGTGCGCCAGTCCGAGAAGCGCACCACGCGTAATCTCGACGCAAAATCTCGTCTGAAGACCCTGTACAAGAAGGCCGTCTCGGGCGAAGAGAATGCTGTCCCCAAAACGACGGTCGAGAGCCAGCTCGACAAGGCTGCGTCCAAGGGCATCATTCACCGCAACAAAGCGGCGCGCAAGAAGTCGCGCCTCGCGAAAGCGATCGTAGCCGCTGCCAACGCACCGGTCAAAACGACCAAACCGGCGCGCGCGAAATCGGGCAAAAAGAAAAGCGCCAAGAAGAGCAGCAAGTAGTCTGCGCACGCCGGCATGGCGACCGACGCGCTCGAAAGCGCGGTCGAAGCGGTCGCCGAAGCGATTGATCTACCCGTTTCGGTCTTCGCTCTTCCCACGTACGTAACGATCGCGGTCGGCCGCGATTATCAGCAGCACATCGTGATGCTGCGCATGGAACCGGCGCGCGTTAAGCTGCGCCGTATTTCTTTGCTCAACGACATCTACGACGACCTCACGTCAGGCAAGATCGACTATCGCCAAGCGGCGAAACTGCTGCAAAGCGTCGATCGTCTGCAACCGCACTATTCACCGGTGCTGCGCGCGCCCGCACTCGCCATGGCCGCTGTCGGCGCCGCGCTGATTCTGGGAGCGGGCACGCGCGAGTTGATCGTCGCCGGACTCATCGGCACGAGCACCGGCTTACTCTCTGCGGCGGCCATGCGTTTCCCCATCGCATCGCGGCTTTTCGGCGTCCTGGCGGCGTTCGTCGGTACGCTGATCGTCGCAGCATTCACGCTGCTGGCTGGGCCGATAAACATCTACATCTCCATCGCCGCCGGTGTCGTCGTCGTGCTGCCCGGATACTCGCTCACGCTCGCGCTCTACGAACTCGCCAACGACGATCTGGTCGCCGGCACCGCGCGCTTAGGGAAAGTACTCTCGGTGCTCTTTTCGCTTGCGTGCGGCGCGCTATTGGGCTTCGCCCTCGCCGGTCCGCATCTCTTGGAGCACGGGGGAATCGCACCGCATCCGGTCGGCTGGTTCGCCTGGATACTTGCGGGGATCTTGCTCTCGATCGGCTTCTCCATCGATCTCGACGCACGCGGACGCGATTTCGTGTGGGTGCTGGCTGCAAGTCTCGTCGCTATTCTCGCATCGCGTTTCGTCGGCGACTCCGCGTTGCACGCAATCGGGCCGTTCATCGCCGCGGTGGTCTGCGGCGTGGTCGCCAACATCGGCGCGCGCTTCCTACGCGTGCCGCAGCCGGTGATGTTGGTACCGGCGCTCTATGTGCTGGTGCCCGGAAGCCTCAGTTACGAGAGCATGCTATTCGCGTTTCAAAGCAACATCAATGCCGCGCTGCCCATTGCCGCCAATACCGCCGCAGCCGCCATTTTACTCGTCGCGGGCCTGCTGCTCTCGCAACTGGTCTTCCCCGCCGCGCCGCTGCGCGGCCTCTCGAAGCGGTAACTCTTACGGATCAACGCTGACGGCTAAACGCGTCGCGCGATCGGCGCGCGCGAGCGGCAGCACGCGCTCGCGCATCGCGTCGCGCAACGCGCGCGCGCGAGAGGTTTTGAGCATCACGCGAAAACGCCAGTCTCGATTGAGCCGCGCTATGGGATACGGCGCTGGTCCTAGCACCTCGCACAGCTGGGTCTCGCGCAGCACGTCGGCATAACGCTCCGCCGCCGCGCGCGCGATCGCGCGATCGCGGCCCACGATGCCAAGGTACACCAATCGTTTTGCCGGCGGATAGCCGAGTTCGCGTCGTTCGACGAGTTCGTGCGCCGCGAAACCTTCGTAATCGTGCGTTCGCGCAAACACGATCGCGGGATGCTCGGGCGAATAGGTTTGCACGATCGCCTCGCCCGGCTGCGAGCGGCCACTACGGCCGCACACTTGCGCGATGAGGCCAAAGGTGCGCTCCGATGCGCGAAAGTCCGCGACGTGGAGCCCGACGTCGGCAGCCACCACGCCGACCAGCGTCACCGTCGGATAGTCCAAGCCCTTCGCAACCATCTGGGTGCCCACGAGCACGTCGCCGGCACCCCCGAACTCGTCGAGCAGCCGCGCGTGATCGCCGACGCGCGTGGTCGTATCCGAATCCATACGCACGATGCGCGCGTTCGGAAAGAGCCGCCGCACTTCTTCCGCCACGCGCTCCGTTCCGACGCCAAATTCTTTAACGTTCGCTTCGCCGCAGGCCAAACATATCGTCGGAATCGCGCGCTGAAGATCGCAATAGTGACACCGCAGCAGCCGCTCCGCGCGATGCACGGCCAAGGATACACTGCATCGTTCGCACTGCGGCACATCGCCGCACGAACGACATAATAAAAACCCGCCGCTACCGCGCCGATTAACGAAGAGAACGCTTTTCTCGCCTCGCTCCAACCGATTGGCCAGGGCCTGCGAAAGATCCGCGCCGAAAATCCGCCGATTCCCAGCTTCGAACTCCGCCGCCATGTCCACGACGCGCACCGCCGGCAGCGGCAGTTTGGTCGCGCGTTCGCGCAGTGTCGCGCAGGCTAATCGCCCGCTCTGCGCCGCATCCCAACTCTCCAGCGACGGCGTCGCGCTGCCTAGCAGCACCAGGCCGCCCGCCGCGCGCATTCGTTCGCGCGCAACCGCAACCGCATGATAGCGCGGTATGCTGTCTTGCTTGTAGGCCGTTTCGTGCGCTTCGTCAACGACGATGAGCCGCACGTCGGGTAGCGGTGCGAAGACCGCGCTGCGGGCGCCGACAACGACGTCTACGTCACCGCGCATTGCGGCCTGCCATGCATCGAAACGTTCGCGATCGGAGAGCGCCGAGTGCAGCACGGCGACGCGATCGCCGAAAACCTCTTCGAAGCGGCGCGCGGTCTGGGGCGTGAGCGAAATCTCCGGTATCAGTACGATTGCGCGGCCACCCTCGCGCACCACTCGCTCGATCGCGCGCAGATACACGTACGTCTTACCGCTGCCCGTTACGCCGAAGAGCAGCATCTCGCGATGCGCGAGCGCGTCGAGATCCGCATGGATGCGCGCGAGCGCGTCGGCCTGTTCGTGGGTGGCTGGCGGCACCTCGGATGCGGGAAGGCACCGCGCGTCGCGCGCCCTTCCCGGTTCGATCTCTCGCTCGAGCACCGCACCGGCTTTAACCGCGCGTGCTATCACCGCGCGCGAAAACCCCGCCAACAGCGCGTCTGCGCGCGGCACGCCGGGCGTCTCGCGCACGAACTGCGTCAGCGCCGCCGCCTTTTTCCCTCCGATTTCGCTGTCGCCCGGGTCGAGCACGACCACCATGTAACGCTGCGTCTTCGGCGACACGAAGCGACGCATTCGCCGCAAATCGCCGCTGCGCAGCAGCGTCTGCACGTACCTCAAGAGCGAGCTGCGATCGCCGGTGCGCCGCGCGTCCGGATGACGCAGCAGCGTCTCGAGCGCGAAGCCTTGCGGGAAGTCGCTCCAAATGAGCTCGCCCAAACGCGCGGGCACCGACGGATAGCGCGCGGGGTTCGGGCGCGGCACGGTGCGCTCGAATACGTCGCTGGTGCGCGGCACCGCCGCCGCTAGTACGACCGCGCTTAGCGCCTCGCCCAAGGTGCAGACGTAGCGCTCCGCAACGAACCGCGCGAGATGCAAGCCGACTTCGTCAAAGGCGCGCGGCACGCCGCAGCGTTCTAGGATCGGCTTGATGCGAGGGTCGGACTGGGCATCCCGCGGGGCGCCGACCACGAATGCGATCACTTCGCGCGAACCCAGCGGCACACGCACCACGTCGCCCACGCGCAGATCGGTGCCGTCGCACGCGTAGGTGAGTGGCAGGTCGAAGCGCGACGACCGTATCGCGGCCAGCGCTTCGATGACACGCATTACGGCGTAAAAGAGGCCGGCGGCCGCGTCATGCGCTGCAGGACGGCGAGCACGTCGCGCTCGAGCACCGCGATGCCGAACGACACGTTGCCGATGCTCTCCGGCAGAACGAAGCGCAAGTGCCCGGCGCGCTTCTTCTTATCGGCCTGCATGCCGGCATAAACGTCTTTGGGACGCAGCGGCATCTGCAGCGGCAATCGCAGCAGCGCCAAAAGCGCTAAGACACGCAAATGTTCGCGTTCGGTAAAACGTCCGGTCTGCAGTGCCAGCAGCCCCGCCGCGCGCAGCCCCAACGCCACGGCAGCGCCGTGCGAGATGCGGTACGCGCTCGCGCGTTCGATGCCGTGCGCGAACGTATGTCCGAGATTAAGCAACTCTCGACGTCCGAGTTCCGTCCGATCGTCGGCCACCACGTCGGTTTTCACTCGGACCGATTCGGCCACCAGTGCTTCCCACGGCCATTTTGCGAAATCGTGAGGTGCTAAATTCTCCAGCGCCGCGAAGAGGTCGCCTCCTGCGATGATGCCGTGTTTGACCACCTCGGCTAAACCTTCGCGGATCTGCCGATACGGCAGCGTCCGCAGCGCATCGATGCCGCAAAATACCGCCTGCGGATCGCAGAACGTGCCCGCAAGGTTTTTGCCGCCTGTCAAATCCACGCCGGTTTTTCCACCGATGGACGCATCCACCATTGCGACCAGCGACGTCGCGACGTGCGCGTATGGAACGCCGCGCATGTACGTGGAAGCTGCAAACCCGAAGACGTCGTTCGCCACGCCGCCGCCCACGCCCACAACCGTGGTGGTGCGATCGACGCCGGCCGCGACCAGCGCCTCCTGCACGCGCTCGACCGTGGCCAAGCGTTTGCGCCGTTCGCCGAGCTCGATGGGAATTATCGCAAGTCGTCCGCGCGCCGGCGTAACGGCATACACATATTTGGTAACTTCGCGACGCGCATCGGTCAGCACCGCAAAAATGCGTTCGTGTAGGAACGCGCGCACGTCGGCGCGCGCACGCGGTGCCACGACGATCGGGTACCCGAGCGCGTTATTGACGTCACTCATGCGAACGGAAGTTTTTTACGCCGAATCCACTCGACGATGTCCTCGACGGCCTGCACCGGCGTCAGCGCGTCGGCCTCGAGCACGTAATCGCTGTGCGCATAGCTCGGCATACGACTCGCGTAGAGTTCTCTGATCTTGTGCAGCGACGGCGCAGGGCCGATCAGCGGCCGCACGATCTTGCTACGGCGCAACCGCCCGAGAATCTGCTCGGCCGACACTTTGACGAAGATGCGGTATACGCGTTTCTTCAGCAGCTTGGCCGTGGGTTCGTACATCACCGCGCCGCCGCCCAGCGCAATGATGCCCGGCTTACCGCCGTCGAGAATCGCCTGCAGCGCCTCCAATTCGCATTCGCGAAACGTCGCTTCGCCGCGTTCGTAGAAGATTGCGTCGATCGGCCCGTGCCGCTTGACGATTTCATCATCCAAGTCATAGAACGCGCACTTGAGTTTACGCGCGACCTTTTTTCCCAGCGTGGACTTTCCGGCGGCCATAAAGCCGACCAGCGCGATGTGCTGCTTCACGTGAGGTCTTCGACGGCGTCGAAGAGCGCACGCGAGGCTAAATCGGAACGGCGCAAATTATCGATCGTCTCCTCGATCGAATCGCCGCCGTATTTTTCGAGAATCGGCGCAACGAGCGCGAGCCGCACCATCGCTTCGCCGACGATGCCCGCAGCGGGCACCACGCACACGTCGGAGCGGACGATCGACGCCGGCGCATCCGTCTGCGTGTGGAGGTTGACCGACGGTAGCGCTTTCATCAACGTGGGGATGGGCTTGACCGACACGCGCAGCACGATGCGCTGACCGTTGGACATGCCGCCTTCGATACCGCCCGCGCGATTGCTGGGACGCCGCACGCCGCCTTCGCCCATTTCGAAAATGTCGTGCGCCTGCGAGCCGGGCTTGTCGGCGACGTCGGCGCCGAGGCCGACCTCGACCGCCTTGACTGTCTGCATGCCCATGATCGCGCCTGCAAGAACGCCGTCGAGCCGCGTTTCGGGCTGGCGATTGCTGCCGATTCCGACCGGCATGCCATCGACGATGACGACGTACTGACCACCCAGCGTATCGCCCGCAGCCTTGGCCGCGTCGATTGCTGCGATCATCTTCGCTTCGGTTGCGGTGTCGGGGCAGCGCACGTCGCTGGCTTCAACTTGCTCTTGCGTGAAGTCATCGAGCGTTGGTGCCTCGACCGGACCGATGCGATGCACGTACGAGCGCGTGGTGATGCCGAGCGCTTCGAGAAACTCGGCGCAGATCGCGCCCAGACAGACGCGCATCGCCGTCTCGCGTGCAGACGCACGCTCGAGGATGTTACGAAGATCGCGCTGACGATACTTCAGCGCGCCGGCGTAATCGGCATGACCTGGACGCGGATTGGTAAGCGGATCGCCGCCCCCGGTGAGCGGATCCATCAACGCCTTAACCTTCGGCGTGTTGTGATCGCGATTGCGCACGACCGCGCAGATGGGCGAGCCAAGCGTTGCGCTGCCGCGAACGCCGGCCAGAAACTCGACTTCGTCGCGTTCGATCTTCATGCGCCCGCCGCGGCCGTACCCGCCTTGACGGCGCGCGAGGGTTTGGTTGATGCGCTCCACGTCGAGATGCAAGCGCGCGGGCAACCCGTCGAGAATCCCGACCAGCGCCGGACCGTGCGATTCGCCTGCAGTTAAATAACGAAACATCGGAACGCCTACAGTTGGCGGAGCCCCGGGCAAGGGCCTGGTTCGCTTCGTGCATCCGCCAACGCTCGGCGCGCGTATAATAACCGAGATGAACGCCCACACCATCCGACGCATGCTTGCCGCCGCAATCGCCGCCATCTTCTGCCTAGCTGGCGCTGTGCGGCCGGCGAGCGCGCAGCCGCAGCAGACCGTGGTGCTAGCGGGCGGGTGCTTCTGGGGCATGCAGGGCGTGTTCGAGCGACTGCGAGGCGTGACCACGGTCGTCGGCTACGCCGGAGGCTCGGCACCGACCGCAACGTACGAACAAGTGTCGACCGGAGCAACCGGCCATGCGGAATCGGTGATGATCACCTACGACCCGGCGATGATCTCGTTCAGGCAATTGCTAGATGTCTTCTTCACCGTGGCGCACGACCCGACGCAGCTAGATCGTCAAGGCCCGGACCAAGGCTCGCAGTATCGCTCGGTCATCTTCTATTCGACGCTCGGCCAGCGCGTAACCGCGCTGGCGGACATTGCGGTCCTAACCAGGACCCACGCATTCCGCGACCCCATCGTCACGCAGGTCGTCCGCTTGCGCGGCTTCTACGCCGCCGAGGCGTACCACCAGCATTATATGGATCAGCACCCGGACGATCCGTACATCGTCTTCAACGATCTGCCGAAGGTCCGCGCCCTGCGCCAGCGATTTCCCGGATTATTGCGGCGCTAGCCGCCGCTTGGGACCGAATCTTTAGCCCGTGTTAGCCTTCGGCCAAGATTTCGTTCGAATGGCCATTTGCGTCTTTCGCACGCCCTTCAGAAGTGCTTAGCTAGGCTTAGGATCGGAGACACCGACCCGCACTTCTATGCCGAAACGCTATCGTATCGCCAAAGTCGACAACCCCGAGCGCCTGCGCGCCGTGGCCGACTTCAACGTTGCCGCAACCGGAGCGCGCGATGTCAGCATCGACGTCCTGGCGCGCTGGTGGAGCCTCTATCCTCAAGGCATTCGCCTGGCCGAGACCAGCGACGGCAGCATCGTCGCGGCTATTAGCCTATGGCCCGTCCGGCCACGTGTGTTCGACGCACTCTGCGTCGGACGCTATGCCCGCACGCAACTGGCCAAACGCGATTTCGCCGAGCATCGCGGTCGACGTCCGCACTGGTTTCTCTCGGGTGCCGCCGTCTCGCCCGAGTTCGCTCGCTCGACGAAGTTTCTGCGCTCGCTCCTGCTCGAGGCGGTCGAAGACGTACGCCGCGCGCACGGCACCCGCGCGCTAAGGATCTGCGCGATCGCTGGCGACCAGGACGCGGAACGCGCGCTTCGAAAGTCCGCGTTCGTCCGCACCGGCGACGGCCCGCATGGCGCCGTCTACGTGTTCCAAACGAACTAGTCGAAAGAGCGAACTCCCGTGCCCAAAAGAAAACGCCGCACCCCCGGTTCGGTGGGCGGACCGTTGCTGCTCGTGCTGATCATCGTGGCCGCGGCGCTGCTGGCGTACGCGCTGCTCCGGCCGGCCATGCAGACGTCCCACCACACAGTCGCGCCCGTGCGATCGCACAGCGCCCCTCCAATCGCCTCAATCGCGCCGGTGACTTCGATCGCTCCGACTACGAAGGTCGTGTCCAGCACGACACCGAGCGTCGCTCCGACGGCGACCGTTCCCGCTGCAGCCGCGGTTCCAGGCCGTGCGAAACTCGCGATCATTATCGACGACTGCGGCCAATGGATCGATACCGAACGCGCGTTGGCCCAGCTGCCAATTCCGCTCACGCTCTCGGTACTGCCCGACGTGCGCTACACCGCGATCATCGCGCGCTACGCTGCAGCACAAGGCAAAGGCGTTATGCTGCATTTGCCGATGGAAACGATTTCGGGTCTAAATCCCGGGCCGGGTAAAGTGACGACCGAGATGAGCGACGCCGCCATTCGCGCGCAAGTGAACGCCGATCTCGCGCAGATACCGCTCGCGCAAGGCGTCAACAATCACGAGGGCAGCAAAGCGACGGCCGACGCGCGCGTGATGCGTGACGTGGCGCAGGCGATGGCGCAGCACGGCGATCTCTTCTTCATCGATTCGCGCACGATCGCAAACTCGGTCGCGCAACGCGAAGTCGCCGCTGCCGGTTTGCCAACCGCCTCGCGCGACGTATTTCTCGACGATCGGGATACCGTTGCGTACGTGGAAGCGCAGTTGCGCGAAGCGGCTGCGATTGCGCTGCGTAGAGGCAGTGCGATCGCGATCGGCCATCCGCGCGAACATACTTACGAAGGGCTGCGCGCGATGATTCCCGAGCTGCAGCGCGAAGGCATTACGTTCGTGTCGGCGCGTTCCCTAACAACGAAATCGTAACGCACTGCCTTAGAGCCAGGATTCAGCCCACGAGCCGATCGCGTCGAGCGGATTTTGCAGTTGACGGCCGCGCTCCGTGAGTTCGTAGGTTACGCGCACGGGCGACGCCGCCTCGACTTCACGGCGTAGAATCTCTTCGGTTTCCAGTTCGCGCAGCCGCGCCGTCAGCAGGCGATCCGAGATGCCGGGCACGCGCCCTAAAATCTCGTTGAAGCGCAACGGGCCGCTTAACAACACGCGAATGATCGCGCCGCTCCAGCGCCGGCCGATCAGTTCTACCGCGCGGTGAAAGCGCGGACATAACGCGCTCACTGCCTCTTCCTTCTTTTTCATAGCCTACCTACTTGACGTAGCCTCCTGGGTCTGGTACGGTCTCCGCAGGTAACCTACCATAAGTTAGTTAGTTACCGCAACCCGCTCCACAGGAGCAAGGACGTTTTTTACGGTGGCAATTGCATTTCTCGTCGTGCGCCTACTGGTAGGACTCGGCATCCTCGCCCATGGCTCCCAGAAGCTCTTCGGATCGTTCGGCGGCCCGGGGCTCAAAGGCATGGCGGCAGGCATGACGTCGATGGGTTATCGACCCGGAGGGCTCTTCGCACTCCTCGCCGGCCTGGGCGAGTTCGTTGCTGGGTTGCTGATCACGTTTGGCTTCCTGGGCCCTATAGGCCCGGCTCTGCTGATTCTCGTGATGGTCACCGCGCTCGGCACGGTTCACTTTAAGAACGGCTATTGGGCAGCAAACAATGGCTTCGAGTTCAACACGATCTACATCGCCGCCGCGCTACTGCTCGCGTTCGTGGGCTTCGGCGATTGGTCGCTGGACCACGCGTGGGGCACCTCGCTCTTCTCCACCCCCGCCCAAACCTGGGTCGTCGTGGGCATCGGCGTGGTGCTGGCGCTGTTGAACCTAGCCTCCCGGCGGCCGGCCCCAAGCGCATAACGGCAACGGAGTGCGGCGGGGGAGCGGGGCTCCCGTCCACACCGGCCGCGGCGTCGCCACGGGTTCCGGGGTGAACACCACGCGCGGCGCAACCTCAGATGCGGCCGCGTCGAACGGCGGCGGCGGCACAATTGCCGCGCTCCGCGGGGAGGTGACCGCTAAAACGTTGCGGGCGCGATCGTAGGTAACATAGGCCCCCAGCGCTCGCAGCAGCGGCCCCAGCGCAACGTAGCTGCGCGAGAGATCGGCGGGTTCGCGACGCTCCATGCGCACGCGCACGACCTTGTCGCCGCTCGAGAGCACCAGCCATCGGCCCTCGTATCCGACGCGCCGGGCGAGGCGCACGACAAACGGGTCGAGCGGCCCAATCACGCGGCCGTTCGTCAAATAGACGGGAAGATATGCGCGCACCGCGCGCCCGTCCAGAAGGACGGTCAGCAGCGCCGCGGGTGGGAGAATCGGCACCAAAGAGCGATATACCGCATCCGATGAGGCGACTCTTCCTGACGTTCCGCGAAGCCGGACTGCGCTTCTCGCGAGACGGTTGCGCTTTTCTTGCTCAGGCCCTCGCGTTCAACGCCCTCTTCGCGCTCTTTCCGCTGATCGTGCTCGCGATCACGGCGGCTTCGTATGTGTTTCCCATACCGGAGCTCGCCGTGTATCACGTCGTCGGCGAACTTGCGCCCGACGTACGAACGTACATCGAGAACAACGTCAGCACGTACGAGTACGGCCGCGGCATCTCCAGCGTCGTGGCACTCGCATTTTTGTTGTGGTCGGGAAAGAATCTCTTCATGGGCTTGGCCTATGCGCTGGATCGCGCGATCGGCGTGCCGCGCGGACGGCCGATCTTCTACAGCATCGGCCGCTCGCTGATCATCCTGCCGATCATCGGCATCATACTGCTGGTGGCGATGGTTCTGCCCTTCGCGATTTCGATAGGGCTCTCGGTCGCGCAAGTGCCCGATTCGCGCCATCTGGCGCAACTCATCGGCTATGCCGTCTCACTGGTACTGGTGTTCGTCGTCACCCTCACGCTCTATGCGTTCTTGCCCAACCGCCGACTGGCGTGGCATTTCGGATTTCCCGGAGCAGTCTTTGCAGCATTGATCTGGCCGGCGCTGCAATTCGCATTCGCGCAGTACACGCTGCATGTAGACTTTACCAAGATTTACGGAGCGCTCTCCGCGCCGTTGGTGCTGCTGCTCTGGTTCTATTTCGTCGGCTCGCTTTTTCTTTTCGGCGCGCAACTCTGCACCGCGTGGGCAAGCCAGCATGGAACCAGCGCGGTTCCGCGTCTCGTTGACAAACTAGACCCGCCCGGACCAGACCAAGCCGGGTCGCCGGGCCTCGACGCCGAATAACGCCCGGTCACGCCATAGAAAAGGAGAACCACCTGCGCATGCATCGCTTGCTTGCCGCCTTCGCGCTTTGCTCCGCCGTCGCGCTCGTTGCAGCGGCGCCGCTCGTGAGACCGACCGCCACGCCGATCCCGCTGGCTACGGCCACGGCCGCACCGACGCCACCGGCGATCGAGCCGACCGTCGTGGTGTATCCATACGATATCGGCAGCGGCATGCCCAAAGGCGCCGGAGCGCAGATCCAGCAGATCCTCATGCAACAACTTCAGCATGCGGGCGGCGTGATCGTGGTAACGCCGTCGGCCGGCGTACGGCGCAAAGACTTCCTCGTTTCCGCTCGTAATGCGCACGCCGACTACTACATCAGCGGATTCCTCACGCAGGTCGGCGACAGCGCCGCGATGACCACGCAGTTGGTGGCCACGCGCTCGGGCATCATGTTGCGCTCCATGACCGTGCAAATCCAAACCGCTGAGGATGCTGCGGCGCAAGCGGGAGCGGCGCGCGACATTATGTTCGCCGACTCCGGCATCTCGCAGGGCCAAATGGCTGCCGCACCCGACGACACGTCGGCGCCGAGTTCGACCGATAACGGCGCGAGCATGAAGATCGGCAGTGGCATTTTTGGCTTCTTGCATCGCGGCAAAAAGAGTTCCGACTCGAGCCCCACCGCGGCCACGAAGCCATCGCGTGTCGCGATCGTCGCGCGCGTCATCGGTAACCTGGAGGCGTCGCAGCTGACCGCTGCGACGCAGCATCTGCACGCACAACTGGATCGCAACTTTAAGACGCGCTTGGGCGACTTGGAATCGGGCACCGTGGGGACCAAGGCCAACGCCGTGTGCGGAAACGATCGCGATGCCACCATCATCGGCGGCAGCATTGAGCGCACGCCAGGACACATGTTCCAAAAAGAGTCCGACGTCTTCAAGATGCGTGTCTACACATGCTTTGGCGCCGTACTCTACGACGAACAAGGCAAGGGTTCCAGCGTCAGCAACGCCATCGACGCCGCAGTTCAAGCCTACGCCAGCGCGCACCCCAACAACTCGTAAAGAGTCTTAGTCGAAAAGCCCGTCGGGTAAGTCGGCGACGATGCGTCGTGCGCCGACGTCGATGCTGCGGATGAAGGCGTGGACGAGGGGGATCATTTTGCCGTTGACGATCAGCATGTCGCTCGATGGGAAATGCTCGACGCGGCTCACGCGGCCGATCGACGTGCCGGCAGTGTCCAGAAGTTCGCATCCGACGAGGTCATCATCGAGATACTCGCCGTCGGCGATGTCGAGTTGCTCGCGCGGCGCAAGGAAATCGGCGCCGGCCAGCGCGCCCGCGGCGTCGGCATCCTCGATGCCCTCGATCGTCAGCAGCAGCCGGCCTTTGTGCTCGCGCACGGACACGACGCGCAGCGTGATCGTCGCTCCGTCATGTTCGCAGCGCAGCTGCGCGCCCGCATGAAACAGCGAGCGACCCGCACTAGTCGGGTCGCATTTGACTTCGCCGCGAATTCCGAATGCGCCGGTGATCCGGCCGATCGGAAACTCAGTTTTCGTCGTCTTCGCCGCCTTCTTCGTCGCTTTCGGCGGCTTCTTCGCTGTCGAGAATGTCCACGCTGATGCGGCCTTCGGCGGTCGCGCGCACGATGGTGCGTAGCGCTTGCGCCACGCGACCGTTACGCCCGATCACTTTGCCGAGATCTTCGGGATCGACGATGAGTTCGATGACGGGCTTACCGTCTTCATCGGCGAACAAGTCCACAACGATCTCGTCGGGTTTCGCCACCAGACGCTTCGCAACAAACTCCAGCACGTCGCTGGCGCGTTTGGCCGACGCCACCGGATCGGCCGGAGGACGCGACTCGCGGCGTCCACCGCCGGAGCGACCACCGCTACCCGAACGGTCGCCGCCGCCCGAGCGCGAACGCATCGGGCGATCGTCGATCGTGCGGCCGCCGAGCGTGGAACGGCGTTCGCCTTCCCCGTTCCCTTCGCCGAAGAGGCCGAACTCGTCGTCGAACGAGCTCATTACTCAGCGTCCTTGGAAGCGTTCTTTGGCTTGCGCTTTGTCGTCGGGATGGGGCCACGATCCATGATGCCCTTCTCGGCGAATAGACGACGAACGGTTTCGCTGGGCTGTGCGCCCTTGCTCAACCACTCTTTGGCCTTGGTCTCGTCCACTTCGATCGTGCGCGGTTCCGTGCGCGGGTTGTAGTGGCCGAGGATGGCGATGAACTTGCCGTCGCGGGGCGAGCGGCCATCGGCCACCACGAAGCGATAGGTCGGCTGTTTTTTGGCGCCCATGCGCCGGAGTCTGATTCTAACCACGTGTTGTGTTCTTCCTAAGTTGCGCTGCGTTCGAAGCACGCAGCAAGCTGAGAGAGTTGACGCTTTGCATTATCGCCCCAGCATCGGCAGTTTCGCGCGGCCTCTCTTGCCGCCGTACTGCTTCATCATCTGCTTGGCTTGATCGAACTGTTTGACGAGTCGGTTGACGTCGGACACCTGCGTGCCGCTGCCGGCCGCAATGCGCTTGCGGCGCGAGCCGTTGAGCAGTGCCGGTGTCGCGCGCTCGCGACGCGTCATCGAGCAGATGATCGCCTCGACGCGCTTGACGTCTTTCTCGGGTAGTTCGAAATCTTTGGGGAGCGCTTTCGAGAGACCGGGAATCATCTTCATGATCTCGCCCATCGAGCCCATCTTCTGCATCTGACGCATCTGCCCCAGAAAATCGTCGAGCGTGAACTGCGATTTGAGCAGCTTCTTCTCGAGATCTTTCGCCTGCTCTTCGCTGTACACGCTCTGCGTACGCTCGATGAGCGTGAGCACGTCGCCCATGCCCAGGATACGCGATGCGATGCGTTCGGGATGGAAGACTTCGAGCGCCGAGAGCTTCTCGCCGACGCCGACGAACTTGATCGGCGCGCCGATGGCGTTAAAAATCGAGAGCGCTGCGCCGCCGCGCGTGTCGCCGTCCATCTTGGTGAGGATGACGCCGGTGATGCCCAGACGATCGTGAAAGCCCTGCGCGACTTTCGCGGCTTCTTGACCCGTCATCGCGTCGGCGACAAACAAAATCTCTTTGGGGCGAACGGCATCTTTTATGCGCGCCAGTTCGTCCATGAGCGCATCGTCGATTTGCAGTCGGCCCGCGGTATCTACGATGACCGTGGAGAGGCCCAATCGCCGCGCTTCGGCAACGCCATCGCGCGCGATGGCGACCGGATCGCCAGCGCCACGTTCGAAGACGGGCAAATCGACCTGACGGCCCAGCGTCTGCAACTGATCGATGGCTGCTGGACGATAGACATCGGCGGCAACCAGAAGCGAACGGCGGCCCTGTTCTTTAAGGCGCAGCGCGAGTTTGCCGGCCTGTGTTGTTTTGCCCGAGCCTTGCAGACCAACGAGCAGAATAACCGATGGCGGCGCGTCGGAGAACTGCAGACGCGATGCGGCGGAGGTTCCCCCAAAGAGCGCGACCAGTTCTTCGTGAACGATCTTGACGATCGTTTGACCCGGCGTGAGCGATTCGAGGATGTTAGCGCCGATCGCGAGTTCTTTGACACGCGCGACGAACGATTTAGCCGCCGCAAGCGAAACGTCGGCCTCAAGCAACGCGATGCGCACTTCGCGCATCGCATTGTTGACGTCGTCTTCGGAGAGGCGTCCTCTGCCGGTTAAGCGCGAAAAGATCGCGCCCAGCCGATCGCTTAGCTGGTCGAACATAATCGCACGCGGCTAGGCGCTCGCGGTAGCCTCGTCGACGCGTTTGACAGCATCGCCAACCGTCTTGATCTTCTCGGCTTCTTCGTCGGGAATGTCGATGTTGAACTCGGTCTCGAACGCCATCACCAGCTCGACCTGGTCGAGCGAATCGGCACCCAAGTCGTCGGTAATAGAAGCTTCCGGGGTTACCTCGGCTTCGTCGACGCCGAGCTGCTCGACGATGATTTTTTTCACTTTATCGAATGTGGTGGACATACGTCTCCTTATTACA
>CAJDWF010000019.1_pt1 | contig 34009 bp, 35 predicted proteins | sample 7391541 | NCBI WGS metagenome assembly CAJDWF01 (sample SAMEA7055727, study PRJEB34461) | soil metagenome | biome: terrestrial ecosystem; feature: Peninsula; material: soil | place: Antarctica | collected 2016
AAGGGACTCGAACCCCCACGATGTTGCCACCACTGGCACCTGAAGCCAGCGCGTCTACCAGTTCCGCCACCTGGGCAAGGCCGAACGGGATTCGCTCTCCCCCCTTTTGAACCTCCCGCGCCGTGAGTCTGCTGCGCAAGCTCCTCCCGATACTCGGCATTACTTTTGTCGACATTTTGGGCTTCAGCATGCTCATTCCGGTGCTTCCGTATTACGTGACACACTTCGGCGCAGCGCCAGTGGTGGTGGGGCTGATCTCGTCGGTTTTTTCGCTCTGCCAGCTCGCTTCGGGACCGATGTGGGGACACGTCTCCGATCGCGTCGGCCGCAAAGCGGTGCTGATCATCTCGCAGATCGGCGCGACGATCGGCTGGATGATGCTCGCGTTTGCGCCTACGATCGCGTGGGTCTTCGTCGCGCGCATCGTCGAAGGCGTCTCGGGCGGCAACATCGGCATCACGCAGGCCTACGTGGCCGACGTTGCCGAGGCGAAAGATCGCGCGCGCGCCTTCGGTTACATCGGCGCCACGTTCGGTCTTGGCATGGTCTTCGGCCCGTTCGCCGCCGGCATGCTCTTCGCGCGCTTTGGCTACAGTGCGCCGTTCGTTGCGGCATCGCTGCTACAGCTGCTCACGCTCGCGCTTACGATTTTCTTCCTGCCCGAGTCGCGCGTGAAGAGCGAAGGCGAAACCCACCTGACGCTGCGCGACACGCTCGTCACGCTGCGCAGCGCGGCGCTGCGGCCGCTGCTCGTGCAGAAGCTCGCGCTCTCGATGAGCCTGTACGGTTGGTATCTTGCGATCGCGCTGTACTTAAAGTACCAACTTGGGTTCGGCCTGGTGCAGACGACGTTGTATTACAGCGCGTTCGCGCTGTTCAACGTACTGGTTAACGCGGTGTTCGTCGGCCGCGCATCCTCACGTCGCGGCGATCGCACGATGTCGAACATCGGCCTCGCATCGCTGGCGGCCGGATTCGTCCTAGTGCCGTTTGTGCACAGCACCTGGCTGCTGATCGTCTCGATGCTGCTCTTCGGCTACGGCAGCGCGCTAGCGAACACCGGTATCACCGCGCTGCTGAGCACCGCCGCCAGCGAACGCGATCAGGGCACCGTCCTCAGCGTCGGATCGTCGGTCGATTCGCTCGCAGGTATCGCCTCGCCGCCGATCTCTACCGGCATGCTGGGGCGCTACGGCTCCGGTTTTGCCGGCGTGGATTCGCTGGTCTTCGCGTGTTTGGCACTCGCGCTGGGCCTCGGCGCGTCGTTGAAGAAAAAGACTACCGCTTAAGCGGTTTTTTTCGAGGCGCTCTTGGTCGCGGGTTTCTTCTGTTCGAGCGATTTCGCAAGCACGTCCATGAGATTGATCACTTTGCCGCGCGTGGGCGCTTTCTTGGCTTTGGGCAGTTCTTTGCCCGCAGCGCGCGCGTCGATCATTGCGAGCACTTCCTCGCGATAGCGATTGGTAAACTTCTTCGCGTCGAAGGCGTCGACGGTCATCGAATCCACCAGCATCTTGGCCATCTTCATCTCGGCCTCGGGAAGCTTTTCGCGCCCGGGAAGCTCCAGCGAATCCTGTCCGACGATTTCGCTAGCCCAATGCATGATTTCAAGCGTTAACGCATCGCCGCTGGGTTTCACCGCCGCGATGTATTCTTTCGTGCGGATCACCACACGTGCGATTGCCACTTTGTTCGTCTCCGCAAGCGCATCGCGCAGGAGCGCGTACGCGTGCTTGCCGACCTTCGTTGGCTCGAGGTAATATGGCTTGTCGAAGAACATCGGATCGATCGAATCTAAATCCACGAACTCCACGATATCGACCGACTGCGTGGCCTCGGGATTGACGCGCGAAAAATCCTCATCGGTGAGTATTACGTACTCGCCTTTTTCGTACTCATATCCCTTGACGATTTCTTCCCAGGGAACGGGCTTGCCGTCCACGCTACAGACACGCTCGTACTTGATGCGTCCATCGTCCTTGGCGTGCAACATGTTGAACGAGAGTTCGTCGGTCCGCACGGCGGTGAAGAGTTTGACCGGAATGGTCACCAGGCCGAAGTTAATCGCGCCCGACCAGAGTGCATGTGCCATAACCCCGCCATTATACCCGAATGACGCGCCTACTCAAGCCCAGGCTTTGCGTGCCGCCGCGACGGCCTTCTCCAGGTGCGCGGGCTTCCAGGCCTTGCCGTCCCAGGGATCGCCATCGCGCTCCAGGCGCTGCGGCACGTTGGCGATGGTGAACTTCTCGAACGCCTTCCAAGGGTGTGCCACGCGCGAGCGCGCGTAGGTCTCCACGTCGGCCCACGTCAGCGGCACGCTGACCGGCGCGCCGTCACGCGGGCGCACCACGTACGGGGGCACCAGCGTCTTGCCGCGGCCCACCTGAAGATAATCGAAGTACACTGCATCCTGCGGACGCTTCGCGATCGAGCGCACCAACGTTACGGCATCGTCTTGCGCGGCCGCAACACGATGCGCGACAATTTCTGCAAACGTCTTGATGCTCTCGTACGAATAGCCCGGCGCAAGCGGCAGAATCGCGTGCAGTCCCGTCGCGCCCGACGTTTTCACCAGCGGGTGCAGACCGATCTCTTCGAGCGTGTCGCGCACGCCCAGCGCAACGCGCGCGAGCGTGCGCAGCGTACACGTCTCGCCGGGGTCCAAATCGAAGAGTACGTAATCGGGTTCGTCGATCGTATCTAAGCGAGAGATCCATGGATGCAACACGATCGCTGCCAAGTTCGCGAGATACGCGAGCGTGCGCTCATCGTTACACACCACGTAGATGATCGCTTCGTCTTCGTCGCGCGAGCGTTCGATCTTCGCGCGACCGGCCCAATCGGGATAGCCTTGTGGAATGCGTTTGGCATAGAACGATTGTGCATCGATCCCATTTGGGTAGCGCTCCAGCGTGAGGGGGCGGTCCTTAAGATACGGCAACAGCCAGCGCGCCACACTGCGATAGTACGTAATGAGATCGCCTTTGGTGTAACCGTCGCGCGGCCACAGTACTTTCTCGAGATTACTAAATGCGTCGCCGCCGGTCGTCGGCCGCTCAACCACGACCTCATCGGCGTCCTTGTCGGTGCGCATTCCCAGAAACGCCGGTTGACGCAAATGTTCTTCGCGGGTCCATTCCGCAAAGCGCACCTGCGCCACGAGTTGCGGCTTCACCCAATGCGTCGGCGCGTTTGCGTCCACGTCGCCGTCGAAGGGCGAGCGCGCGACGGCGAGCTCTCTGAGCTGCGCGGGGATCGAGCGCAGCAGTTTTGCGTCGAAACCCGTTCCTACACTACCCACATATCGCAGCGTTTTGCCCTTGCGCACGCCCAACAGCAGCGCGCCGAAGCCTTTGCGACTGCCGCGCGGATCGGTCCAGCCGCCCACCACGAACTCTTGCTCGTTCTGCGCTTTGATTTTCAGCCAGTCGCGGCTGCGGCGCATCTGATACGTGGATGCGCGCCGCTTTGCAACGATGCCCTCGAGCTGCATGCCGCGCGCGCCTTCGAATAGTTTTACGCCGTCGCCGACGACGTGCTTCGAGTACATTACGAGGTCGTCGGCGGCGATGGCGCGCTGCAACAGCGCCTTGCGCTCTTCTAGTGGCTTAGCTCGCAGATCGCGACCGTCCGCGTACAATAGGTCGAATGCCACGAAGTGCAGTACCGCCGGATCGTTCGCATGCTCTTGCAGCCGTTGAAACGACGAGCGCCCCTTCTCATCGAGCACCACTATTTCGCCATCCACCACGATGGGCACCGACGTAAACGCGCCGGCAAGTTCGCGCATGTCGGGAAACTGCGTCAAGAGATCGTTGCCGTTGCGCGACGTTAGGGTCAGCTTGCCCTTTTCGCCCACCACGCAAATGGCGCGATAGCCATCCCATTTAATCTCGAAGAGCCAGTCGTCGTCGTCGAAGGCCGCGTCGGTCAGCGTCGCCAGCATCGGCGACGTGATCTTCGGCAGCGGATCGCGCTTGGCGAGGACGCGCGGCTTCTTCGCGGCGCTTTTCGCGGGCTTCGACTGCCACGTCGCCGACGTCGTATCCGCCGCGACCTCTTCGAGTGTGCGGCCGGTTTTCACCGATGTGTCTTGTGTCGTGATGTCGCGCTTCGCGTCGGCGTGTTCGTCGCGATCTTTGATCAACAGCCACGGGTCGCCGGTTTCGTCGCCGTGCGGCTTAATCTTCACGAGTGAGAACATGCCTTTAAGGCGATGTCCGGTCATGATGAACTTGATCTTGCCCTTAGCGATCTCTTGCGCCGCATCGCTGCCTTCGGCTAACGCATACGTGCCTTCGTCCCACACGATCACCGAACCGGCGCCGTACTGCTTGGGCGGAATGACGCCTTCGAACTCGCGGTAGTCCATGGGGTGATCTTCCACGTGCATCGCCAAGCGACGCTGCGCGGGATCGAGCGAGGGCCCTTTGGGAACAGCCCACGATGCCAGCACACCGCCGGCCTCGAGGCGAAAATCGTAATGCAGCCGCGATGCGTGATGTTTTTGCACCACGAACCGCAGCTGCTTTTTGCTGGGAGTACGCTTGCCGCGGGGCTCCGGCGTTTCGCCGAAATCTCGCTTCGCGTGATACCGGTCGAGCGAGCCCGGGGCTTCGCCCCGGGCTGCCAGGTTGCGCTGCTTCAGAGAATCAGACGCGCGCGCCGCGCCCCGTGATGAGGTTGTAGATCAGCAGAATGACCGCGATGACGATGAGGATGTGGATCAGTCCGCCCGCGAGATGGAACACGGCGAATCCGAGAATCCATGCCACGAATAAGATAACGATGATAGCCCAGATGAGTCCAGCCATAAGTCGGTTAGTCCTCCAGTTGCAGCATTGTCCCCCGCCGGGGGACCGATTAAACGCGAGTGAGAACCTCTCGTTATCGTGTGGTCGATCGTGGGAATACTCCTCTCGGTGGCGCTTGCAGCCGTAGCGTGGTGGCGCAGTCGCGCTGCGACGGGCGCGTTCGACGGCGAGGTGTACGGCATGACGCGATCCACGCATCGCCGGTATGCGATCGCTGGACTCGTCTTGCTGATCCTCTGCGCCCTATGCTTGGTCATTCCGTCTCTGCCCGTGGCCGGATTCCTCACGGTGACGATCGTCGTCTGTATTCTTTACGGGTCATCGTTTCTACGAGGAGCCGAATCGGATGAGTAACGTGCGCTGGGAGACCTGGAGTCCCGAAACGTTCGAGCGCGCGCGCCGCGCAGACAAGCCAGTGCTGCTCTCCATCTCCGCCGTATGGTGCCACTGGTGTCACGTGATGGACAACACGACGTATAGCGATGCCGCCGTCGCGCAGAAGATCCACGAGCTCTACATCCCGGTGCGCGTTGACAACGACGTGCGCCCCGACGTCAACGCGCGCTACAATATGGGCGGCTGGCCCACGACGGCGTTTCTCACGCCCGACGGCATGACGATTACCGGCGGCACCTACATGCCGCCGGAGCAGATGCTGCGCGCCCTCGACGAAATCGCGAGCTTCTACGCCGCCAACAAGGGCAGCATCGCTCAGCGTAGCGAGGAGTTGCGCGAAGCCCGCAAGCCGTACGAACCGGCCGAACGCAGCGATGTCAACGCCGCCATGGCCCGCCGCGTCACGGCCTCGCTGGCACAAAGCTACGATCCGCTCTACGGCGGCTTCGGCACCGACATGAAGTTTCCGCAGACCGAAGCGCTGGAACTGCTCGCGCTCGAACATCGCGTCACCGGCGACGCCGAATTATTGGAGATGCTCGCTAACACGCTGCGACACATGGCCTCCGGCGGCACGTACGATCACGAAGAGGGCGGGTTCTTCCGCTACTCGACCACACGCGACTGGTCGATCCCGCACTTCGAAAAGATGAGCGACGACCACGCCGGCCTCTTGCGCGCGCTAGCCGACCTGCAGATGCTTGCTCCGGATGCGTGGATCGTGGATACGCTGCGTTCCGCAACAGGCTACATCCGCACCGCCTGGCGCGATCCAAAGACCGCGTTCTTCGCCGGTAGCCAAGACGCCGACGAAGCCTACTATGCGCAGCCGCTCGCGGTACGCAAGACCATGCAGGCGCCGTTCATCGATCGCCGTTCGTACTCCAACTGGACCGCCGCGCTGGCCGGATCGTTCTTTGCCGTGGCCGACGCGCTCGATGATGCAAGCTATGCTAACGAAGCCGCCGCAACGCTCGACGCCATGCACGAGAAACTACACGACGACACCGGACTGCTCTATCACGTCTTCACCGCGCAAGACGGACCATCGGTCCGCGGACTGCTAGGCGACCAGGTTGCCTACGTACGCGCGCTGCTCGATGCCCACGAATACACCGGCGAACCGCGCTTCCTCGAACGCGCCGTTACGCACGTCGAGCTGGTGCAGAACTACTTTGCCGCCGACGACGGCGGCTACTACGATCACGCGCGCATGGAAAACCAACTCGGCAACTTAGTGATTTCCGATCGCCCGATCGACCAAAACGGCCTCTTCGCCGACGCACTGCTGCGTCTATCCGCACTCACCGGCGAGGAGCGCTTTCACGACAATGCGGAACGCGCGCTCCTCCTCTACGCAAAGACCTTCGAAAAAGCCGGCTCCTTCGCTGCCACCTACGCAAGAGCGCTCCGCCGCTATCTATCCTCCGAAACCAGCGTAAGAATCGTCGGCACCCCCGCAGAAACCGCGCCGCTCCGCAAAGCCGCCCGCCTAGCCCCACGCGCCTTCATCAACGTGAGAACACAATCAAGCCCCGTCATCCTGAGCGAAGCGAGCGCAGCGAGCGAAGTCGAAGGACAACAACTACCCACCGCCTACATCTGCCAAGGCACAACATGCAGCGCACCAATAACGGATGCCGGATTACTACCGCTTGCCGTCGGTTCTGCGGCCGGGTGAATACGTTGGTGCGAACGGGCATCTGAGGCGGCCCCGGAGGCAGGATGCCGAGAGGGGACGCGAAGTGAGTAGCATTTTTCCAGGACGGAAAAACGCGCGCTGCCGCACGATGCGGCTGTGGGGCCGCGCGCAGGATGCGCAAAAGCGGCCCCGCGTCCCGGGCGCATCAATGTATTTGCCCGACCGCAGAACCACCCGTCAACCGCAACGAACCGCGCTGCAAGCGCCGCATCAATTCCCGTGGCGAACGATGACGTTCCAATACCAACAACCCCAGAGCCCAACAGCAACGGAGTAACCAATGAGCGTACAGGCCCACCACGGCAGGCCTTTGCGCGCGCCGAGTGCCATCAGCGCAAACGCAAACGGTTCGAAGTCGAGCGCATGGCGCATCCCGAACTGCGCGAAGCCGTTGACGTAGTATGCGAGGTTCGGTAAGAAGTTCGCAAGCGCCAGCAGTGCGAGCACGATCGTCAGGCGCCACGGCTTGCGCGCGCGGAACGCCAGCAGCAATGCGGGGCTGGACCACGTGAGCGCCAACCCGGAGAACGTCGGCACGATCCACGGAAACAAAGCCGTGCGCGCCGGTCCTTGCCAGAAGAACGACCAGAACTCGTACGGTATGTAACGGAATTGGAAGGGCGAGCCCGTGGGCGATCCGGCGGCGTCCTGGTGGTACCAGGTCGTGTAGCCGATGTCGTATGGCACGCCCCAGCGCGCGTAGTTATACCAGACCCACAGCGCCGCTACCGGAATCAACACGCCGACGAAACCCATCGCTCGGGTGCGCCACGCGGGCGAAAGTGCCAGCGGACGCTCGGGATCGCTCACCAGCAGATAGACATAGAACGGCAGCGCGAGCGCCAGCGTAAAGCGCGACTCGAACGCGCATGCCGCCCACAATGCCACCAGCCATCCGCGCCGTTTTCCCGCCAGCTCGACTAATGCAAGCAGTGTGAAGCACACGGCGCTCACGTGCGCGATGAACCATACGTCGCCCAACATCGCGCACCACAGCAGATCCGTTCCCGCCAACATGAACGCGCACAGCCACGCGGTCGCGCCCACCGACACGCCGTAGCGTTCGCACAATTCCCACGCCGCCCCGATGGATACGCCGCAGAGCACGATCGCAAGCATCGTCTGGTTGACCGCGAGCCCCCACAACGCAACAAATGGCATCAACAGAATCGCGGGCAGCGGCGCTTCGATGACGTAATGATGCAAGCCGTAGCCCAACGCATCGATGTATGGACCGGGCCAGTTGATCCACACTTCTCCGTGCGCAAACGCATCGGCAAGCAGCACGTAGTTGTTGTACGGCGTCGAACGGCCGTGCGCGATCAGCAGCGTAACGACAAACGCAGCGAGACCGGCGAGATAGGGGCGCAGCTTCCTCATCGTTGCCGGACGCGATACACGGTTGGGTCTGAAAGGACCTTTTGCATGGTGAAGCCGGCGGCTTCGTCGGTGCGCGGATCCACGACATACACCGGGCGCTCCTTGGTCCAGCGTTGTAGGTGTGGCAGCACGTCGTAAAGCCATGCCGCCAGAATCGTGCGCTGCCCGGTCGCATGCTCCACGTATGCCGCGTACGCCAGCGGCGTGGCGTACGTCCACGACGAGATCACGATAGCGTTGGGCGGCGTCACGCGCAGCACGGCCGCGACGGTCTGCGATGCGCTGTCGTCGTATGGCTGGCGAAAGAGATCGCGATGCGACCACAGCAGAAACGCCGCGCACGACGCTACGACGACCGCCGCCAAAGGCTTCCAACGCGGCGTCTCGCGCGCGAACCACGCGCATGCGTCGCCTACAAAGATCGCAGCGACGACGAACGACGTGAGGAAGTATCGCTGCACGTCCACTTCTTCGCTTGCATATCCGATCGCGAAGAGCGCACCCACGAGCGCGAAGAGCAGCAGCGCGAGAGCGCGCGCGCGATCGTGCATGAACGATGTCGCAATGCCCAGCAGCGCCAGTGTCGCGCCAATCGGCGTAAACTCGTAAAACAGCGCGTCGAGATATGCGCCGGCGCTGGCGACATACCCCGTGGGCGACACCAACGCGCGCACGCCTCTGCCGACGTCGAAACCTGCGCCGGTCACCAGCGCGCGAAAGCCCGCGAGCGACGAGGATCCGTCGCTGTTCCAAAACGCGCCCGACCCCAAGCCCAGCGCTTGCGCTGGATCGAGCGCGTGCGCGCTCACGTACGCGCTACGCAGCGGCAGATACGCATAGAACGCGGTGACGATCAGTACGCAGCACACCGCCGCAACGGCCAGCGTTCTCGCTCGCAGCGTGCCGCGCCGCGCGATCGCTAACGCGAGCAGTCCCGGCGCGATGGTTGCCGTCACGGGGTGCACGGCGATACCGAAGCCCCAGCAGAGCGCGCTGCCGATCAGCGCGCGCGATTCTCCCGTACGATACCAGCGCAGCGCGCACCAGATCGTTGCGGCGATGGCCGCAACGGCTAAGGCGTGCACTTCGGCACGCGTGCCGCGCGTCCACGTGATCTGCCCGAACGCGAAGAGCAGCGCGCACGCGAGCGCCGCCCAGGGCATATCGTATTCTTCGTCAACGGTTTTCGCAACGAACCACGCCGTCGCGCTCATCGCAAGTGCCGCAAACACGCTCATGCGAAATGCCACGCCGCCCAACGCAAACGCGTGCGAGAAGAGCCAGCCGCTAAGCACGTAAGCCGGAAAGCCCGTAGGATGCGCGATGCCGAGCATCCACGGCACCGTATCCATTTCGCCGGTGTCCCAATATCCGACGCTGCGGTGCGCGGTAACGAGGTAGAGCGCTAGCGGCAACAGCCACGCGAGCCAGAGCGCGGCTCGACGCGTCACCGCGCGGCGCGGAACGTCGAAGCCGGTAGAGACGGCGGAAAGCGGAAGTCGCCCCACGAGATATGCTCGCGCGCGGGTTTTCCGTCGAGCAATACCGTCACCGACGCAGCCAGCGGTACCCAATACGCGCCCGCAGGGGTATATCGCAGCTCGCCGTGTCCCATGTTCACGCCGTTCGATGTGGTGAACGACAGCGCGCGCGGTAGAAAGCGCGTCGCATCGATCGCCACTTGCGTCACCGTAAACCCCGACGTCGATTTGACGTACGGTATGGTAGCAAAAATATAGACCAGGTGGCCGTCCACCTGACTGACGCGCTCGAAGAGCATCTCGTAACTGCTGCGACGCGGCGCCAGACGCGCGATCGCATACACGTCCTCGCGTTTGCCGACGCTCACAACATGTTTTGCGGGGCGTCCGGTGCCTACCGGCCACGATTCGTCGCGCACGCTCTCGCCGCTGCGATAGACGATATGCCGTTGCTCGATGCTCGTCGGCACTGCCTGCGACACGACGTAACTGTAGATCGAATACTTCGGCGTCTCCAGCGCGCGCAGCGCCGCTTGATATTGCGTCAGGACCGTTTGCGAATCCAACGGCGCGACGCCCATCAGCAGCACCGCAACCAGCAGCGCCGCCAGCGGTCGCAGCATCGTCACACGAGCACCGCGTCGCGAATCGCAGCGATGGCGGCATCGGCGCCCTCGGGCTTTTTGCCGCCGCCTTGCGCTTGCGCGGCCTGTCCGCCGCCTTTGCCCTCCACGAGGGGCGCCGCGAGCTTGAGCAAGTTGCCGGCGTGCACGCCGGCTTTGACGTGATCGTCGCTCACCGACACCAGCAGCGACACGCTGCCGTTATCGATGCCGGCTAAGGCGATCGTGCCGCTACGTAAGCGCGAACGCATCGCGTTGCTCAGATGACGCAATGCATCGAGGCTCGCTTCGTGCACTACCACGCCGACGTAGGTGCGATCGCCCTTCGTTTGCGCGCTTTCGAGATACGTTTGCGCGTCGGCCGATGCCAAGCGCGCTTTGAGCTGACCCACGGCCGTCTGCAAGTCTTTGATATCGTGCTGGAGTTTGTCCACGCGCTCGCCTAACTCGTCCGGCGTGGTGGCTAGCGACGACGACAGCGACGCAATCAGCGCATGCTGCTTGTCGGCAAACGCTTCAGCCGCTTCGGAAACGCTTGCTTCGATGCGTCGAATGCCACTGCCGACCGACGACTCCGAGAGAATGACGAACGATCCCAACTCGCCGGTGGTGTGCGAGTGCGTGCCGCCGCAGAACTCGATCGACGGACCCGCCTGGACGACGCGAATGTGCTCACCGTATTTTTCACCAGCCATCCACGTGGCGCCGGTCTTCTTGGCTTCTTCCAGCGACAACACGCGCGTCACTAAATGGGAATCCGCCCGAATCATCTCGTTGACGCGATGCGCGACGTCGTGTTTCTGCTCGGGCGAGAGCGCGCCGCCGGGCCAGCGAAAATCAAAGCGCATACGGTCGATACCCACCCACGACCCGGCCTGCACCACGTCGTCGCCCAATACGTCTTTGAGAGCGCGCTGCAGCAGATGCGCCGATGTATGATGGCGGCGGATCTCCTGACGCCAATGTTCGCGCACCTCGGCGCGCACACGATCGCCGGTTAAAAACTCGCCGCTCGTCACCATACCGTGATGGGCGATGGCGTCGCCGACATATTGCGTGTCGCGCACTTCAAACGAGCCGCCGTCCTTGGTGATGAAACCGCGATCGCCGATCTGGCCGCCGCGTTCGGCATAGAACGACGTGCGGTCGAGTACGATCGTGCCGCTCTGCCCGGTCGCAAGCGCTTCCACGGGTTTGTCGTCAGCCAGCAACGTCACCACGGTTCCTTCGGCTTGCAATCCTTCATCGTAGCCGGTGAACTCGCTGGCTATCGCGGGAAGATCCGCCACCGAGACGACGCCGCGTTTGCTACGCGCGTCGCTGCGCGCGCGCTCGCGCTGTTCGTTCATCAACGCCTCGAATGCCGCAACGTCCACGGCCACGCCGCGTTCGCCGGCAATCTCGCGCGTCAGTTCGAATGGGAATCCGAACGTATCGTGCAGTGCAAACGTATCCTCACCGGTCAACTTCGGTGCAGACGTCTTCTGTGCCGCAGCGATCAGATCGTCGAGCCGCGCCATACCGCGCTCCAACGTCCGGTCGAAACTCTGCTCTTCGCGTTCGATGGCTTGGGCGATGCGCGACGCGTTTTCGCGCAGCTCGGGATAGCCCGATTCTAACGATGTCACCACCGCGGGCACCAAGCGCGCCAAAAAGCCGTCGGGATAATCCAATAGACGCCCGGCTACGATCGCGCGTCGCGTGAGAAAGCGCAGCACGTACCCACGATCGGTATTCGACGGGTACACGCCATCGTTCACCAAAAATGTTGCTGCGCGAGCGTGATCGGCAATGATATTCTGCCGCGCGCGCTGCTCCGCCGCATCGAGCGCCGTGCTGCCGATTTTGGGCTGCGCCGTAATAAGATCGGTAAACAGGTCGGTTTCATACATCGACGCATGGCCGTTGCATACGGCCAGCACGCGCTCTAACCCCAACCCCGTATCGATCGCTTTGCGCGGAAGTTCGCTCAGCGAGCCATCGGAACCACGATTGTACTGTTGAAAGACGACGTTCCACACTTCGACATAGCGATTGCCTTTGTTCGGCCCGGTATCGCCCGGCCCGCTCGCATACGCCTCACCGACGTCATAGAAAATCTCACTGCACGGACCGCATGGCCCCGTAGCCCCCATCGTCCAAAAATTATCTTCGTCCCAACGAGAAATGCGCTCAGCCGGCACGCCGATCTCATCGCGCCAAATACGCTCAGCCTCATCATCGCCGGTATGCACCGTGACGTACAGCTTCGACTTATCGATCTTCAGAACGCCGGTAAGAAACTCCCAAGCAAAAGCGATCGCCTCAGCTTTATAGTAATCGCCAAACGAAAAATTCCCCAGCATCTCCAAAAACGTGCCGTGTCTACCGGTGCGCCCCACGTTCTCGATATCGCTCTTCGCCCCAGCCACACGCAAACAACGCTGCACCGTCACCGCGCGCGGCGCCGGCGCCGGCTTATCGCCCAAAAACACCGGCACGAACTGCTCCATGCCCGCAATCGTAAACAGCGTCGTCGACATCTCGTCTGGAATCAACGTCGCCGAAGGCACATGCTTATGCCGCCGAGCCACAAAAAACTCAACAAACGCCTTACGTAATTCCTGACTTCTCATACTCGTTGCCGTAATTTAGGCGGAACCGTGCCTTTGTCATGCAGCGGCAGGTCTCTGCTTCCACATAAAAGGGAGTGGACGGCGCGCGCGAAGTGCGCCGTGAGGAGGGGCTCTGAGGCGCGGCCGGAGCCAGGATGGCGGGAGGTCGCGCGAGGGCAGCAGAGATTTTCCACGGATGGAAAATCTCGGGCGTCCCGACGACGGCGCACTTCGCGGGCGTCGTCCACTTCCTAGGCCTACTCTTGGAAAAACGTCCGAAGTTTATCGAGAGCCTTCTGCTGAAGGCGAGAGACGTGCATCTGCGAGACGTTGAGACGCTTGGCGATCTCCGTCTGCGACACCGATTCGTAAAAGCGTAGATAGAGAATGACGCGCTCGCGGCCGTTGAGTACGTGGAAGGCGCGCTGCAGGTTTGCGCGATCTTCGAGCAGTTCCAACCCCGGATCGGTCATGCCGATGTAATCCGAAAGCGTCTGTGATTTCTTGTCGCCTTCGCCGTTGAGTTCGCCGTCGAGCGAGAGCAGGTTGTAGGCTTGGCCAAGCTCTTGCGCCTCGAGAATTTCTTCTTCGCTCGCGTCGAGCTTTTCGGCCAGCTCCGCAACCGTTGGGCCGCGGCCGAGCGCTACCGAAAGTTTCTCTACGGAACGGTTGACGGCGAGATTGAGTTCTTGCAGGCGGCGCGGGACTTTGATCGCCCAACCCTTGTCGCGAAAATAACGTTTGATTTCGCCGACGATGGTGGGGGTAGCATAGGTGGTGAACTCCACTCCGCGCCCGATCTCAAAGCGATCGATCGCTTTGAGCAGCCCGACGGTGCCCACTTGCACGAGATCGTCCAAAGGCTCGCCGCGATTGGAAAACTTCATCGCGAGATAGCGAACGAGATTGAGGTGCGCCACGATGAGATCGGTGCGCAGCTGTTCGTATTCCGGCCCCGGCGTTTCTCGGATGTCGGCAAAACGGACAAAAGCGTCGCGGGTTTTTTGGCGATCCCAACGTTCCTCGGTTTCTTGACGCTCCACTAGGCTTGTAGTCTCTTGACCATCACGAGGTTGGTACCGCGCTCCGCGTGAACGTCGTACTCGACCTCGTCCATAAGCGACCGAATGAGAAAAATCCCCAAGCCGTCGATGGAAAACTCTTCGCGATCTGGCGGCACTGGTTCGGCGCGGGTGGTACCGCTCGTCGTCAATCGCACGCGCAGCTGCGTCGGTTCGGATTCGCAAACGATGTCGATTTGCGACGCCGAGCCGGCGTTTTGAATGGCATTCGTAATGCCCTCGGCCACAGCGAGTTTGACGTCTTCGATCTCTTCGATCGTAAAGCCGGAACGGCTTGCGACCGCCGACACGGCAAGCCGCGCCACGGCCGACCACTCCGCTTTGCACGGAATGCGCAGTTCGATGATCTGCGCCGACGACTCGAGATTCGGAATGGGCTGGCTCACACCGCCGCCTTCAATGCCGCATCCTCGGCGTCGTAGATGCCAAAGATCTTCACCAATCCGGTGATATCAAAGATTTTCTTGATCTGCGGATTCGTGCAGACCAAGTTGACGGTGCCGCCATGCTCGCGCACGCGCTTGAGGCCGCCGATCAGCACACCTAACCCCGTGGAATCGATGTACCGAACTTTTTCGAGATTGATCACGAGGTTGTACACGCCGCGATCGATGAGATCGGTGAGCGCGTCCTTGACTTTGGGCGACGTATACACGTCGATCTCGCCCGAAAGATCGACGACGTAACAATCGCCCGGCGTCTCGCGAACGTTTACCTTAATATCCAACTCTGACTCCTCAGGCGTCCGCACGCGACTGTAGATCGTCGCGCACGTCTTTCGCGGTGGACTTCCCTTCCTCGACCGCACCTTCGAAGTTGGTGCGGGCATTTTCCACAACTTGTTTGCCGCGCGTGTAGAGATCCGACGCGCTCGATTGCCACTGCGACGTAGCATCGTTCACCTTGCCGCGCAGATCGCCGGTGGCATCGGCTGCAAAGTTTCCGGCTTCGCGCGCTTTGCCCAAGAGCATGTCGCGCATCTCTTCTTGCGAAATCAATACTGCCGCGGCGCCGCCGAGCAGCGCGCCTACTAAAAATCCAGCGACGAATCCGCCGCCGCCTCGACCTGCATTGCCCATGTCTTCCTTACTCCTATTTCCTATTGATGAGTTGAGTCGTTTCCGTTGACCAATCGCCGCAGCCCCGCGCTGATGCCCGAAAGCGTCGCGCCCACGTTAACGATGGCGGGCGAAACGGCATTCTTTGCGAGATCTGCCGTGTGCGCCGCGGAACCGGCAATGGTTTCGAGCGATCCGACGACGCCCGAGAGTCGCGCAATCGTGCGGTCTGCGGTGTCGGCGATGCCGCCAATGTGTGCCAGCGTCTCGCTGACGGGCCGTCCTAAGCCGTCGATCTGTTTATCCACTTCATCCAGCGTCACGTTCACGCGGCCGAGGGTGCGCGCAAGCGCGACCATCGCAATCATCATTGCGATACCGATCAGCAAAACGCCGACGCCGACGCCGATATCCAAGACCAGGGACCAATCAAAGCCACCGTTCAAGCCCTTGTTTCCTCCGCGAGCGCTTTTTGGACGTAGGGTGCCTATTCCCCGTCCGAGTACTTTTCTTACGTAGGAACGAGTGAAGCGGCGCGGCGCAGATCGGCGGCGGTGGTCGAACGGCCTAGCGTGAACCGCACAACCGCCCACTCCGAGGGCGGCAAACCGAGGGCCGCGACGACGTGACTCGGCTCGATGGAGCCCGAAGTGCAGGCGCTGCCGCTGGATGCAGCCACTCCCGCAAGGTCGAGTTGCATGAGGATCGCCTCGGCATTGCCGCCGGGAACGGCGATGGAGAGGTTGTTGGGCAGGCGGTCCGCGCCGGCTCCGTTGACCCGCAGACCGGGGATACGAGCGCGCAAATCGGCCTCGAACGCGTCGCGCAGTGCGCCGACCGCTGCGACCGCCACCGACCGTTCGCGTTCGGCCAGCTCCAGTGCCAGCGCCGCCCCCACGATCGCCGGCACGTTTTCGGTGCCGGCGCGTTTGCCGAACTCCTGGCTGCCGCCGACGGCGAGGGATCGCAGCGCCACGCCTTTGCGCGCGTACAAGATGCCGACGCCCTTCGGCCCGTAAAACTTATGTGCCGCGAGCGAGAGCATATCCACGCCGAGCTCGCGCACGTCGAGCGGCAGATACCCCGGCGCCTGCACGGCGTCGGTGTGAAAGACGACGTTATGCGCGCGCGCGATCTCCGCGAGCTGCGCGATCGGCTCGATGGTTCCGATCTCGTTGTTGGCGTACATGACGCTGGCCAGAATCGTGTCGGGACGCAGCGTCTTTTCAAACTCATCGGCGCTTACCAGGCCGCGGTCGTCCACCGGAAGCAGGCTGACGTCGAAGCCTTCGTCGCGCAACACATCGAGCGCGTGCAGCACGGCGTGGTGCTCGATGACCGTGGATACCACGTGCGTTCCGCGATCGCGCAGCGCGCGCGCCGCACCGAGGAGCGCGAGGTTATCGCTCTCAGAACCGCTCGCGGTAAACACGATCTCGGTACGTTTCGCGTCCAGCACGCGCGCGACACGATCGCGCGCGTCATCGAGCGCCGCGCGCGCCGCCCGCCCTTCCGCGTGCACCGACGACGCATTGTACGCGACATCGCTAAAGTACGGCAGCATCGCGGTCACGACTTCGTCGCGCACCGGCGTGGTAGCCGCGTGATCGAGATAGATGCGGCCGGCCATCACCCGTTCTCGCCCGGTTCCAGGTACTTCCGATCGCGTAGGTTTTCGGGAAGGTTGAACTGCTTTACGCTGTAGTCGTCGTGCGCGTAGTGATAGTCGCGACCGTAGCCGAGATTTTTCATCAGCTTCGTCGGCGCGTTGCGCAGATGCAACGGCACCGGGTCGTTGCGCGTCTCCTGGACGTCTTCCATCGCCGCAGAGTATGCTCGCCCCACGCTGTTTGATTTCTTCGCAAGCGCCAGATACAGTGTCGCGTGCGCGAGCGGGTAATGCCCTTCGGGCATGCCGAGAAAATGCACCGCCTGCTGCGCGGCGATCGCCACTTGAATTGCCTGCGGATCGGCGAGGCCCACGTCTTCGGAAGCTAAGATCACCAAACGCCGCGCGATGAAGAGCGCATCTTCGCCCGCATCCACCATGCGCGCGAGCCAATAGATCGCCGCGTCGGGATCGCTGGCGCGCATCGACTTGATGAACGCGCTGATCGTATCGTAGTGTCCGTCGCCGCCCTTGTCGTAGTTGGCTGCGCGCCGCTGCATGGCGTCGAGCACCAAATCGCGCGAGATCGTGCGCGCGCCCTCACGTTGCGGCGCCGCGTTGACGGCAAACTCCAGCGTGTTAAGCGCGGTGCGCGCATCGCCGTTCGCCAGCGAAATCAGCGTGTCGCGCGCGTCGAGATCCAAGACCACGCGTTGCTTTCCCAGACCACGCTCGGTGTCCGTGAGGGCGCGATCGACCAGCGTACCGACGTCGGCGTCGGAAAGCGATTCCAATACGAACACGCGCGCCCGGGAAAGCAGCGCGGAGTTCACTTCGAACGACGGGTTTTCGGTCGTTGCGCCGATCAGCGTAACGGTGCCGTCCTCCACGTACGGTAGCACCGCATCTTGCTGCCCCTTGTTGAAGCGATGAATCTCGTCGATGAAGAGCACGGTGCGCTTTCCCATGCTCTTGCGCGCCTGCGCCTCGGCCATCACCTTGCGCAGATCGGCGACTCCCGCACTCACGGCCGACATCTTCGCAAAGTTCGCGCCGGTGGTGCGCGCGACGATCTCCGCGAGCGTGGTTTTACCCGTGCCCGGCGGCCCCCATAAAATCAGCGACGGAACGTCGTCATTTTCGATGGCGCGGCGCAGCGCGCGCCCTTCGCCCACGATCTTCGCCTGTCCAACATATTCATCGAGCGTACGCGGACGCATGCGCGCCGCCAGCGGTGCGCGCCCGCTCCCCGATTCTCCCGACGAAAACAACGTGGGTTCCACAGCGGCTACGGTCTCGGCGTCGGCTTCTTCCCGAACGGAATGTGAATGGGGCGTGGCGTGGCGAGCGCACGGCCGGGACCGCCGGGCATCGTGAGGATCACGTCTTTGCCGGTCAGGGTCACGTCGCCGGTGGCCGTGTTGTACACCATGTGGTCGGCGGTAAGCGTACGCTGCGCTTGCGTAACGTGCACGTTTCCGTCGAGCGTGAGAACGTGCGTCGCGTCGTTAAGTACCCCATTATCGGAATCCGATGTGGTGTCGGCTTGTACGTAATGCACGTGTCCGGTCGCCGTGTAGAGTTTGGCCTTGTCGTCGACCGATAATTTGTCGCACGTTAGCGTGGACGGCGCCTTGTTCTTGGATCCGTGCGCGGAATCAAACGCGCCGCTTTGATCGTGCACGACGACGTTACCGACCAGAACGAGTGTGCCTTTTTTCTGATTGCCATAGCCGCGGTCGGCGGTGGCATCGCCGCCGGGTCGCACGATGCGCAGCGGCGAGTTGATCTTATACTCGCCACTCTTAAGGTTCATCGTATAGTTGGTCATGTGGATTTGCCAAACGCCGTACGCCGCCGTCGGCTTTGTGGGAGCGGGCGCGGCGGCGATGCATAGGACGGCGATGAGGGCGAGAGCAATGCGCTTCAATGTCGTTCTTTCACTTCGGTGCGGAGCACGGGGCCGATACGCTCGTTGAGTTCTTCGAACGAAACGGCGCCTTCACGCAGCAGCACCGCTTGCGGGCCGGTGACGTCGACGACGCTGGATTCGAGCTGGTAGCGGGTTGGCCCGTTCTCTATCAACAGGTCGGCGGAGGGTAGGCGTTCCACGTCGCCGTCGCCGCGGTAAGCGCTCTCGCCGCTCACGTTAGCTGACGTGGCGGCTAGCGGCCCGCAGCGTGCCAAGATGGCACACGATAGCTCGTCCCCCGGGACGCGAAAGCCTAGCGTCGGCAACCCCGAGGTCACTTCGGAGCTCACGTAGCCCGGCCGACGCACGACCAGCGTTACCGGACCCGGCAGTAGCTTTTTTCCGGCCAACGCCGCCAGCGCGTTGCCGCGCGCGTACTCCGCAAACTCGTCGCGCGATCCTAGATGAAACGTTAACGGCTTAGATCCGGGGCGATGCTTAGCCCCGTAAATGCGGTCTACTGCATCGCTATCGTACGGGTCGCAGCCGATGCCGTACACGGTATCGGTTGGAAAAATGACGAGACCGCCCGCGAAAACCACGCGCGCGGCCTCTTCAAGGACTTCCTCGACGGTGACGACGCGCGCGTCAATTACTCTCGCGACGTTCACACGCGAATGTGCTGTCCCGTGCCGATCGCCACGCACGAGAGCGGATCGTCCGCAACGATCGCCGGCACGCCGGTCACTTCCGAGAGCAGTTTGTCGAGGCCGCGCAGCAATGCTCCGCCGCCGGTGAGAATGACGCCGCGATCGATGATGTCGGCGGAGAGTTCAGGCGGCGTTTTTTCCAACACCGCTTTGACCGCTTCGACGATGTTGCCGACCGGTTCGGAGAGCGCTTCGCGAATCTCTTCGCTGGTAATCTTCACCGTCTTCGGCAAGCCATTGATGAGATCGCGTCCGCGAATCTCCATCGCGAGTTCCTGTTCGAGTTTGTACGCGGAGCCGATCTTGATCTTAACCTCTTCCGCCGTGCGTTCGCCGATCATCAGGTTGTAGACGCGGCGAATGTAGCGCACGATCGCTTCGTCGAGTTTGTTGCCTGCTACGCGCAGCGACTGCGACACCACGATACCGCCCAGCGAAATCACCGCAACGTCGGTCGTGCCGCCGCCGATATCTACCACCATGCTTCCGCTGGGACCGTCGATGGGCAAACCCGCGCCGATGGCGGCCGCCATCGGCTCTTCGATAATTTCTACCGTGCGAGCGCCCGCGAGTTTGGCGGCGTCTTTGACGGCGCGTTCTTCGACCGACGTAATCTCGGCCGGCACGCAGATGAACACGTGCGGTTTCGGCCTGAACAGCGACGACCAAATCGAACGATCCTTCATCACTTTCTTGATGAAGTACGAAAGCATGGCTTCGGTCACTTCAAAATCGGCGATGACGCCATCGCGCAGCGGGCGGATCGCTTGAATGTGCGCCGGCGTGCGCCCGAGCATTTGGCGCGCCTCTTCGCCGACCGCCAGCACCTTGCCGGTGTTCGTGTCCTTTGCAACGACCGACGGCTCGCGCAGAACGATGCCGCGGCCCTTTACATGCACCAGCACGTTGGCGGTGCCCAAATCGATCCCGATATCCAAAACGTCGCCTTCTACAAAATGGGGGGTATTACGCGTTGACCCTTGGGTACGCGCTCGTCTCGAAAACTCCGCCAGGCTCAACCAACGGCGTGACGCCGCTAGAGCGCTGCACCTGGCCACCCAGCTCCGAAAGCAGCTCTTCTAGCCGCTCGTAACCGCGGTCGATATATTCTAAGCCGATGATCTCGGTCTCGCCCGAAGCAGCCAGGCCCGCCACCACCAGCGCGGCCCCGGCGCGAATGTCGGGCGCCTCCACGGGCGCGCCGGAGAGCGCTTTGACGCCCTTAACGACCGCCGCGTTGCTTTCCATCGAGACGCGCACGTCGGCGCCCATGCGCGAGAGTTCGTTCACGTACGAAAAGCGCGCGTTGAAGATCGACTCTTCTACCACGCCCGTTCCCGGCGCCGTGCACAGAAATGCTACGGTCTGCGGCTGCAGATCGGTGGGGAAACCCGGATACGGCGCGGTGATGATGTCGGTGGAACTCTTCACGCCCGACGCCTCCACGCGAATCCAATCTTTGCCGGTGGTAACGTCGGCGCCGGTCTCGCGTAGTTTCTCGAGCATCGAGAGCAGATGATCGGGATTGCACCTCGTCACCGTGACGTCGCCGCGCGTAGCCGCGCCCGAAAGAATCAGCGTGCCGGTAACGATGCGGTCGGGAATGATTTCGTATTCCACGCCGCGCAGTTCGGCGACGCCGTCGATGCGCAGCGCGTCGGTGCCGATGCCGTGGATCTGCGCACCCATCGCGTTGAGGAAGTTGGCGAGATCCACTACTTCCGGTTCCATCGCAACGTTGGAGATCGTGGTCGTTCCTTCGGCCGTGACCGCTGCGAGCATCGCATTTTTCGATGCCCCGACCGACGGCAGGCGAAACTCGATGTTGCCGCCTTGCAAACGCGCGTGTTTACTTTCGGCGATCAAATAACCGTGCGCGTTGCGCACGTCGCATCCCAATGTGACGAACGCCTGCTCGTGCATGTCGGTCGCGCGCGTGCCCAAGATACAGCCGCCGGGCAGCGGAACTTCGGCGCGTCCGAAACGACCGAGCAGCGGACCGACGATGTCGAACGAGGCGGCGAGTTTTCGAACCAACGCGTACGGCGCGCGGTATTGCGCCACGTTGCTGCTGTCGATCGTCACGGTGCCGTCGCCTTCGTAGCGCAGGCGCGCGCCGAGCGCTTCGAGCAACGACCACATGACGGAGACGTCGGTGATGCGCGGCACGCGGTGCAGCGTCACCTTGCTCTTGGCTAAGAGCGACGCGGCCATGATGGGCAAAGCGGCGTTCTTGGCTCCGTGCGTTGCAACGGAACCCTCGAGCCGCGCGCCTCCGCGCACGCGCAAAGTTGTCTCTAAACGATCGAGCATGTGCTTTAAAAACCTGGTCCAGAGGTTCGCGGATGCACCCGCGGCCTCCGCTACGGGAGACTAGTGCCCGGTCAGGCGGAGCTTCGCGCTGGCGAAGTCGATGGCGTTCTGCTCGCGCAGGTACGCGGTGGAATCGCCGGCGGCGGTGCGCTGGCGCTCCGTCGCTTCGGCGAGTTCGCGGCGCGACGCCTCAACATCGACGGCATCGTAGGCGACGACTTGGTCCACCAAGATCGTCAGGCCGTCCGGCAGCGCCTGCAAGAAGCCTTCGCCGGTCGCCAACTCCAGGCGCTCGGTCTTGCCGTCTTTGAGTACGTTGGCGCGCAGTAAGCCGGGTCGCAGCGCGGCCAAAAACGGCGCGTGCGACGGCAGAATGCCCTCTTCGCCTTCGGTGGTAACGGCAATCACCAACTCCGCGTCGCCTTCGAAGGCGATCTGCGAGGGAGCGATCAGCTTAAACGGTATCGTGTTGGCCATCTATACGGCGGCGCCCATCTTCTCGGCATTCTCCCGCACTTCGTCGATGCCGCCCGCGTAGAAGAACGCCGCTTCGGGCAGATGATCCACCTTGCCGTCGAGCACTTCTTTGAACGAGGCGATCGTGTCGGAGAGCTTCACGTATTTGCCGGAGCGGCCCGTGAACTGTTCCGCCACGAAGAACGGCTGCGAGAAGAACCGCTGAATGCGCCGCGCGCGTCCGACGACGATTTTATCTTCTTCCGAAAGTTCTTCGACACCGAGAATCGCGATGATATCCTGCAGATCTTTGTAACGCTGCAGCGTCTCTTGCACGCCGCGCGCAACGGCGTAATGTTCGGCGCCGATGATCTGCGGATCGAGGATGCGCGACGACGATGCTAGCGGATCGACGGCCGGATAAATGCCCAGCTCCGAAATCGGTCGCGAGAGCGCCGTGGTGGCATCCAAATGCGCGAACGTCACGGCGACGGCGGGATCGGTGTAATCGTCGGCGGGCACGTACACGGCCTGCACCGACGTAATCGAACCTTTATGCGTCGAGGTGATGCGCTCTTCGAGCAGCCCCATGTCGGTAGAAAGCGTCGGCTGATAGCCCACGGCCGACGGCATGCGGCCCATCAGCGCCGAGACTTCCGAACCGGCTTGCAGATAGCGGAAGATGTTATCCATGAACAGCAGCACGTCGGCGCCGATTTCATCGCGGAAGTACTCCGCCATCGTCACGCCCGTCTGCGCGATACGGAAACGCACGCCCGGCGGCTCGTCCATCTGACCGAATACGAGCGTCGTCTGCGCGAGCACGCCGGATTCTTTCATCTCTTGCCAGAGGTCATTGCCTTCGCGCGTGCGTTCGCCGACACCGGTAAACACCGAGAAGCCCTTGTGCACGCTCGCGATGTTGCGAATGAGTTCTTGAATGAGCACCGTCTTGCCGACGCCCGCACCGCCGAAGAGACCCACCTTACCGCCGCGCGTGTACGGCGCCATGAGATCGACGACTTTAATACCGGTCTCGAAAATTTTCGGCGTCGGATCCTGCGCTTCGAAGTTCGGCGCCGGGCGGTGAATCGGCCACATGGCCGCAGCTTTCACCGGCTCGTCGGAATCGATCGCTTTGCCCAACACGTTGAAGATGCGTCCCAACGTGCCTTCGCCTACGGGAACCAAGATCGGACCGCCGGTCGACGTCACCGCCGCGCCGCGCACCAAACCGTCGGTGGAACCCATCGCGAGACAACGCACCTGGTTGTTGCCGAGTTCGTCCTGCACTTCGAGCGTGAGGTCGCGCGCCTGCATGGCCGTGCCGCCGAGATCGGCGTGCGCGTATGCCGTGCCGCCGCTCTTTGCCGCCGCGTCGTCGTCATTCACGCGCACCGTCAATGCGTCGTTGATCTTCGGCAGCGTCTCCGCCGAAAACTCAACGTCGACGACGTTGCCCAAAACCTGAACGACCTTACCCGTAGCATTAGACATGATGATTTCCTCTGTGTGCTTGTATATTTGACGACGAACGTAGTACGACGACGCCGTGTCGCCGTCTGTGGTTCGACTGCGCTCCGCTCGCTACGCGAGCTACGCTTCGCTCACCATGACGGCTAGGCACCCCCGCCGTCATCCTGAGCGAAGTGAGCGCAGCGAACGCAGTCGAAGGACCACGCGAAGTGAATGCAGCGTTTCCGCTCATCCGGAGAGCGCCTCGGCGCCGGCTACGATTTCTAGGAGCTCTTTAGTGATCGCGGCCTGACGCGCGTTGTTCATTTGAATGGTGAATTCGTCGATCAGCTTGCCGGCGTTTTCGGTGGCGTTGTTCATCGCAACCAACTGTGCGGCGAAGAACGCCGCGTCGGTCTCCAGCATTGCGGAGAAGATCGTGAAGTCGAGATACTTTGGCAGCAGGCGCGAGAGCACGAACTCCGGCGACGGCGAGAACTCCACGGCACCCTTCGTCGTCGGCTTCTTGTCGTCGGTCGGCGCGTCGGGATCGAGCGCTGCCAGATCGGCGACGAGGATCGGCACCAGCTTGCGCGTTTCGGGGCGCTGCGACATCATGCTGATCATCTTGGCTGAAATCAGCACGATCTCGCCGATGACGCCGTTGGCGAAATCGTCAGAAACGCGTTGCGCGACGTCGCGCGCGGTGTCGATCTTCGACGCCGCAGCCAACGGCCAGACGGGCGCTTCGGTTTGTCCGAGGCGACGCACGGCGTTGCGCGCCTTGTTGCCGACCGCATAAAACTTCGCGGTCGGATGCTCTTTCATGTAGAGCTCTGCAACGCGAATGAGGTTGGAGTTGAACGCGCCGGCCAAACCTTTATCGGCCGTCATGAGAATGATGCCGGTCGGGGCGCCGTCTTTGCCCGGTTTCATAAACGGATGATCCACCGACGACACGGCGCCCAGAAGATCTCGCAGCATCTGCGCGAGCGCGTCGGCGTACGGACGCGCTTGTTTCTGCGCGGCTTCGGCACGACGAATTTTCGCCGCGGCGACTTGCTTCATCGCCTTGGTGATCTGCTGCGTGTTCTTGAGCGATCTTATCCGGTCGCGAAGATCTCTAACGCTCGGCATTAGAAGGCTTTATTAAACTCCGCAAGTGCCGCGTCGAGCGACTTCTTGTTGTCGTCGGAAAGTTGGCCGCTCTGCGCGATCGACCGTGAAACGTCGCCGTGCCTTTCGTGTAGGAAGTCGATGAATCCAAGCGCCCACTCTTGCAGACGCGCCGTCGGCACGTCGTTTACCGCGCCGCTCGTCGCGCCGTAGAGCAGCGCCACTTGATCTTCGATTGCCTGCGGCTGGTACTGCGGCTGTTTGAGCAGCTCGGTAAGTTTTTCGCCGCGCATCAACTGTTGCTGCGTGCCTTTGTCGAGATCGCTCGAGAGTTTGGCAAACGCCGCAAGATCGCGATACTGCGCGAGTTCGAGTTTCAACTGACCGGCGACGGACTTCATCGCTTTGGTCTGCGCCGAACTGCCCACGCGCGACACCGAGAGACCGACGTCGACGGCGGGACGAATGCCCTGGAAGAACAAATCCGGTGTCAGGTAAATCTGACCGTCGGTGATCGAAATCACGTTGGTTGGAATGTATGCAGCGAAGTCGCCCGCCTGCGTTTCGATGATCGGCAGCGCCGTCATGGAGCCGCCGCCCAGGTCGTCGGAGAGTTTCGCCGCCCGTTCGAGCAGACGCGAATGCAAGAAGAACACGTCGCCGGGATACGCTTCGCGGCCCGGCGGACGGCGCAGCAGCAAGGACATCTCGCGATACGACTGCGCGTGCTTGGTCAGATCGTCGTAAACGATCAGGACGTCTTTGCCCGCATACATCAGCTCTTCGCCCATCGCGCAACCGGCGAACGGCGCGAGCCACCGCAGTGCGGCGGCTTCGGCCGGCGACACGGCGACGATGGTGGTGTACGCAAGCGCGCCCTTTTGCTCCAGCATCGCGGCGAGCGCCGCCACGGTAGAGTTCTTCTGACCGACGGCCACGTACACGCACTGCACGTTGCGGCCCTTTTGATTGATGATCGTATCGATCGCGATCGCGGTCTTACCCGTGGAGCGGTCGCCGATAATCAGTTCGCGTTGGCCCTTGCCGATAGGGATCAGCGCGTCGATGGCGCGGATACCGGTCTGCAGCGGCTGCTTTACGCCTTGACGCTGCACCACCGAGGGCGCCACGTTTTCGATCGTGCGGTACCTCTTGGTTTCGATCGGGCCCTTGCCGTCAATCGGGTTGCCCAGCGGATCCACCACGCGGCCCAGCAGCGCTTCGCCGACGGGCACCGACGCGATGCGCCCCGTGCGGCGTACGCGGTCGCCTTCTTTGATGTCTTTGTCGGGTCCCAGGATCACGACGCCGACGTTATCCTCTTCCAGGTTGAGTGCCACGCCCTGCAGGCCGTTGGGAAACTCCACCAGTTCGGAAGCGCGCACGCCGCGCAGCCCATACACGCGAGCGAGGTTGGCGCCGACCTCGATGACCGTTCCGACTTCGTCCTCGCGGACGTCGCTCTTGAACGATTCGATCTGTTGTTTGAGGAGGCCGGCTATCTCGTCAGCATTGATCATGATGTTGTCCTAGTCAGTTCGTCGCAAATAAAGTGCGGGTGAGTTCTTCCAAGCGGCCCGCCACCGTGCCGTCCACGCGGCGGTCGCCCATGGTGATGCGCACGCCGCCGATGGCACTCGGATCCACGTTGGCGGTCGCATCGAATTTCTTGCCGTAGATTTTTTCCAACCGCTCCACGAGCGCGCGTAGATCGCCGTCGGTCAACGCCTGCGCCGACGTGACGGTCAGCGGCTCCGCACCGCGTGCCTGCATCTGCAGCACGCGATACTGCGCGAGCAGTTCGCCCAGCAGCGTCTCGCGGTGCTTGCGTACCAGCAGCAGCAGGGCGTGCAGCGCCACGTCGTCCACTTTACCGTCGAACGCCTTGGCGATCGCGGCTTCCTTTTGATAGCGGTCTACGATCGGCGCGGTAAAGAAGCGCTGCGTCTCGGCGTCGGATTCGATCGCTTTTGCGAGCATTTCTAAATCGCTGCCCACGCGCTGCGTCGTCGAGCGTTCGCGTGCCACCGCAAACACGGCGTTCGCGTACCGGCGAGCCAACGTTTCGTTAGCCATTCTCACGCTCCAGCGTCGAAACGAAGTTCGCCACCAGTTTGGCGTTGGTCGCCGCATCCATGCGCGCCGACGCATCGCTGCGCGCGATCTGCAGCGCGCGCTCGAGAATTTCGGTGCGCAAGCGGACGCGTGCTATCAGACGTGCGCGTTCCAGCTCAACGCCGGCGCCGCGCAAACTCCGCTCGCCGGTATCCGTGGCTTCGGCAAGCGCCGCCGTCTGTTCGTGCGCTGCCTGCTCGGTAGCGCGGCTGCGAATGGAATCGGCGTCCTGCGACGCACCTTCCATCGCGGCACGCAGCAGTTCGACCGCGGCCTTGGCTTCGTCGCGATGCCGCTCGGCTTCGGCGATCTGTTTGTTCTTTTCGTCGCGCGCAGCCAGCACCGCCGGTCCGCCCAGCTTTATCGCAAGCCAAATCAGCACGGCCAAGAACAGGATCGACGAAACGACCTGACTCCACGTCGAAATCAATTCGTAGTTGTAGTTCACTTCGCAGCCTCCGAGAGCGTTCGCTCCAACACGAGGTCGGCGAGTTTACGCGCGATCTGCGCTTCGTTCGCACGCGCCGTGGCCATTTCGCCGTCGACGGTGTCGTGAGCGTCTTTAACGGCTTGCGCCGCGCGCTGCGAGTATTTCGTCGCGAGTTCTGCGACTTCGTCGGACGACTCGGCGCGCGCCTTGGCCAAGATTTGCTCGGCTTCGCGGCGAGCCGCCGCGCGTGCCGCGTCGGCCTGCGCGCGTAGCGCCTTACTCTCGGCCTGGTACCGATCGTAATCTTCGGTCACGCTGTTGATGTACTGACGACGCTTGCGAATCGCGGCGCTGACGGGACGCAAGAAAACAACGCTCAAAATCGCGAAGAAAACCACGAAGTTGACCAGTTGGATCCAGAACGTCCCGTCAGGTATGAGAAACATGCGTCGTGAAGTCGCCTTACTTCGCTACGGTCGAAAGGTGGGCTAAGAGACTAGGCACGTTCGCAACGACGAGTAGGACGTAGAACGCCAGGCCCAACGCGATGATCGGAAACGCTTCCAAGACGCCGACGCCCAGGAAGAGAAACGTGAAGATGTTGGGACGCGCTTCGGGCTGACGAGCGATGGCTTCGACGGCTTTGGCGGCGACGTTGCCGTCGCCGATTGCCGAGCCGATCGCGACGCCGGCAACGATGATGCCGAACGCGAGTAATGTGAAGGCTGCAACGAGGGCTTCGGAAGTCATATCCTTTTCCTTATTTGTAGATACTAGTGATCGTCAGAGATCGCGAGCGAGAGATACACGATGCCTAACAGGGTGAAAACGAATGCTTGCACGGTACCGACGAAAAAGTTGAAGAACTGAATCAAAAATGGAACGAACGTCACCGACAGCGAGAGGTTGATTGGACCGATCATCACCTTGGCGACGACGATCGACGCGATGATAATGAAGAGCAGTTCGCCGACGAAGATGTTGAAAAACAGACGGGCCGCCAGCGTGACCGGCCGCGCGAGCTCCTCCAAAATATTGATCGGCGTCAGCCACGCAAACGGCTTGAAGACGTGGGCGAAATACTTGAAGCCCTTCTGGCGCACCGCGACGACCTGAATCATAAAGAAGATCAGCAGAGCGTAGGGCGCGGTAGTGTTGACGTCGGCCGTGGGCGAGCCGCCGAAGGGCAGGCCGAGCGCCTGAAACGGAAAGATGCCGAACTGGTCCAGCAAGAAAATGAAGAGAAACAGCGAGACGAAGAACGGCACGAACGGCTCGCCCTTGACGGCTCGCCCTTGGGTCCCAGCGTGCTGGTCACCATGTCCGCTAGATAGTTGATGATCGCCTCGACGATCGTTTGACGCTTCGAGACCTGGGCGGACTTATAGCCCAGGCCGATCCAGCCGAGGAAAATCAATGCGACGATCATCACGAGCCACGTCGTCATGATCGTGTCGGCATGCACGTATCCGAGCACCGGCAGGTGCCATAGGACATGTTCGCCGATCCGTTCGTGCAAGTTTTACTTCCGTTTTATAGCGCACCATACGGTCAGAGCGTAAAGCGCGAGCGGGAGAAAGAATCCGATGAAAAATGGCCCCAGCGTCCACACGGGTTCGCGTAGTGCCAGCGCCGCGGCAACTATACCGAATAGGCCTATGCGCAGAAAACTACTAAAGACGAAAAGCCCAACCCGACGACCGTCCACCAGACGCTCGTTTCCGCGCATGGCGAGAAACATGTTGCCGATGCCACACACACCGCCAATCGCCAGCGCAATCGAAGCGGCCGGGGCCCATGCGAGCATCCCGAGCGCGCCGATCCCGACGAGGACGGCCGTCCAAATCGGCACCGACCACTTCCGCTTTTGATAGGTCAAAAGGTCGGCGGCCGCTTCGGCGTCGCCATAGGTACTCCGGGCGGCGGAATCCGACCTGCTCTCTTCCTCGTCCTCCCAGGTCATGCAGGCTACCTCGATGGGTGCGCTTCGAAGGGCTCCGGCGCCGCGCCGCCGCGCAGCCGCGCAAGCAGCCAGGCAACGATCCGTTCGGAGGCGCGGCCGTCGCCGTAGGGGTTGGCGGCGCGGGCCATGCGAGCATAATCGCCGGGCTCGCCAAGCAGGCGGGCAGCCGCTGTAACGATCTTCTCGCGGTCGTGGCCGACCAACTCGAGCGTGCCGGCCTGCAGCCCCTCGGGACGCTCCGTCTCTTCGCGCATGACGAGCACCGGCTTACCCAGGCAGGGCGCCTCCTCTTGCAGCCCCCCGGAATCGGTGAGCACGAAGGTGCAGCGCTTGACCGCCGCCACCATCTGAGCGTAGTCGGTTGGCTCCACCAGAATCACACCCGGCACGTTGCCCAAGATTTCGTGCGCAATGGGATACACGTGCGGCGAAGGATGCACGGGCCAATATAACTGCGGGCGCTCGGGCAGCTCCGAGACGTCGCGCATGGCTTCGCACATCTCGCGCATGTGCGGATGATTTTCGCGGCGGTGCGCGGTCACCAGCACGATGGGCCGGTTGGGATCGAGCTCGCCGAAGCGCAGCGGCAGCGGCAGATCGTCTTGCGACGCCGTCGCGAGGAACGCGTCGATGACGGTGTTGCCCGTCACGATGATGTCGTCCACGCTCACGTTTTCGCGCAGCAGATGCGCCTTGGCCAAATCGGTCGGCGAGAAATGAAACGAGGCGAGCGTGCCGGTGAGACGTCGATTCATCTCCTCGGGAAACGGCGACCAGCGATCGGTGGTGCGCAATCCCGCTTCCACATGACCGGCGGGAATCTGCGCATAGAATGCAGCGAGTGCCGCCGAGGACGACGTGGTGGTGTCGCCGTGCACCAACACCACGTCGGGCCGCGACTCTGCGAGCACCGGCTCCATGCCCTCGAGCACGCGCGTGGTGATTTGCGTGAGCGTCTGATCGGGCGACATGATGTTGAGATCGTAGCGCGGCGTAATGCGAAAGAGTTCGAGCAGATCGTCGAGCATCTGGCGATGCTGCGCGGTGACGCACACGATCGTTTCGATGCCGGGCGTGCGCTCGAGCGCGTGCACCACGGGCGCCATCTTGATCGTGTCGGGACGCGTCCCGAACACCGCCATCACTTTGAGCGTGTCGGTCATAGATGCGGTAACGCGCCGGAGAGCGCCAGCGCGGCGGCGCCCAGCAGCACGCAGACGGCGTAGATCAACAGCACCGCTTGACGCACGTTCAAGCCGTAGCGAAAGATCAGCTGATGATGAAAGTGCCCGCGATCCGCTTCGGTAATGCTCTTGCCCGAGAGCGCGCGGCGGACGATCGCGACGGCCGTATCGAGGATGGGCAATCCTAACACGATGAGCGGCACTAGTAGGCCGATCGCGATCGCGCGTTTGCTGGTGCCGATGGTGGAGATCGTGGCAAACACGTAGCCGATAAACAGCGAACCGGAGTCGCCTAAGATGATGCGCGCGGGGTTAAAGTTGTATGGCAGAAAACCTAGCGCGGCACCCGCGAGCGCCGCGACGATCAGCGCGATCACCGGATCGCCGTGCGTGAGCCCGATCGCGAAGAGCGACGCGCACGAAATCACGGTGACGCCCGAGAGCAAACCGTCGAGTCCGTCGATGAAGTTGATCGCGTTCATCATGCCGACGTACCACACCAGCGTCAACGGAATGCTCAGCCACAGCGGAAACGCGATCCAGTTCGTTAACGCGTTGTGATCGAACGGGTTGGTGGTGCCCGTGATCATGAAGCCGTACATCATCGAGATCAGCGCGACCACGATCTGCGCGATGAACTTATTGCGCGGACGCATCGTCATGATGTCGTCCCACAGACCCACGGCCAAGATCAGCATCGAACCGAACAGCAGCCCGACGAGATTGTGATCCGCCGAGAGTTCGTCGTGAAGAGCTCCGAGCTGCGCCGAGAGCGAATGGCTATTAACGTCGACGAAGAGGAAATGCGGGTGCGAAATCGCTAGGCCTAGTGCCGTGAAGAGCGCGAATGCAAAGCCGAAGAATAGCGCGATGCCGCCGACGCGCGGCTTGGGGACGTCGTGCATGCGGCGTTCGCCCGTCGAATCGATCACGCCCAAATGCGTCGCCAAGCGCACGACCAAGGGCGTGGCAAAAGCCGTCACCCCCGCGCCCAGCACCACGGCGATCAGCGCCAACCACACGACGCTCACGTCACGTCTCCAGCGGCGAATACTACGAGTGCGACGTGCGCTTCGCGCAGCAACTGCTCGGCGATAGCCGAATCGGCATACGGATGCTCGAACACGATGCGCCGTACGCCGGCGCTGATGAGCAGCTTCGAGCAGTTCACACACGGTTGATACGTGCTATACGCGATAGAATCGTGCAGGCTCACGCCGTGCAGTGCGCCCTGCACGATGGCGTTGGCTTCGGCGTGCACCGCGCGCGTGCAGTGATCGTTCTGCACCAGACAACCCGCGTCGGTGCAGTGCGCCACGCCGCGCGGCGCGCCGTTATAGCCGGTAGTAAGAATGCGATGTTCGCGCACCAGCACCGCACCGACCGATTTGCGCGGACACGTGGAGCGCGTTGCAACCGTCCGCGCTACTTCCATGAAGTATTCATCCCAGCCGGGGCGCATGCACGCGTACCTTATCGCGAACGAACGGCGACTGGAACCGAACTCGTGCTGCCGAACATGCGGTCACCCGCATCGCCCAAGCCCGGGACGATGTATCCGTGATCGTTCAAACCGGCATCCAGCGACCCGGTAACCACGCGCACGTGCGGATGCGCGCGATGCAGCGTGGCGACGCCTTCGGGTGCGGCGATGAGGCTCACGAACGTCAGGTGCTTTGCTCCGCGCGACGACAGCGCGTCGAGCGCCGCCGTGCCGGAGTTGCCGGTGGCGAGCATGGGATCGAGCACGAACACGTGGCGTTCCGACAAGTCATCGGGAACGTTAGCATAATACGGTACGGGTTGCAGCGTCTGCGGATCGCGATAGAACCCTAAGTGCGCGACGACCGCGTGATCGATGACGTTGAGAAATCCGGGCAGCAGGCCCAAACCTGCGCGCAAAATCGGCGCGACAACGGGCAGCGTACCGATGCGTTCGACGTCCGCCATCTGCAGCGGCGTCTGCACGGATCGGGTCACCAGCGGCAAATCGCGCGTGGCTTCGTACGCAAGAAACGTCCCCAGTTCTTCGAGGAGTTTGCGAAAGACCGGCGTCGGCGTGGCGACGTCGCGCAAACGCGCGAGACGATCGGCTACGGCTGGGTGCTTGACTACCACCAGTTCGTGTTCAGACATCGATTCTAAGCCTTCGTAGAGAGCGCGGTGAAGCCTTCGTCGTCGGCGTCCTTGGAGCCGAAGGTAACCAGTGCGAGCGCGACGATCGCAAGCACGAACGCGTAGTACGGCGACGTGCTCCAGCGCGTCATCGCCAACGCAACCGCCAACACGGCCCCACCGATAGCCAGCGCCTCGCCCAAGCGCCGCTGCGCGACACCCCACAGCGCGACGATGCATGCCAACACCGCAAAGATCTCGAGCGCGAGCGGGAGCACCCCCAGACGCGCGGTGAGGCCCGGATACAGTCGGTCGAGCCCGCTCCAGAACGAAAGCCCCCAAGCGTTGGTGTGAAATGTAAAGCCGGCCGCAATGGAGTGCGCGAACGCGACGGGATTGCGCGCAAAGAACGGCAGCGTCAGCAGCACCGCGAAGCCGACGGAGCAAATCAGCCATACGCGACGATACGTCGCCGGAACCACGCGCCAGACGAACAGCCAAATCGGCCACGCCAGCGCCTTGAAGCCGATGGCCCACCCGAAGAAGATGGCCGACACGACGTACAGCATGAGTTTCGCGCGTCCGTTCTTCGCGCGCGCACCGTTGCCGAACGCCAGCGCAACCGTGCCCAGCGCCAGCAGCGCGGCGACGGCGGTATCGTTGGAGCCGTCCACCGCGCGGAAGAGCACGAACGTGCTGAAACTATAGAATGCGAGCGCCAGCGCCGCGCGTCCCGGTCCGCAACGGCGCGCGAAAGCCAGGGCCACCAGCGAGAGCGTGATGACGAGAAACGCGGGACGATCGAACTGCGTGAGCCCGTGCCACCAGCCATTTTGAAATGCGTAGTACAGCATGCCGCCGGGCAAATACGGAAACGGACTGCCGGGCGGGTTCGTGCTGGCGAAAAAGTGCGCGTACGGATTACACCATTGCGCGACGCATTGCAGCGCCTCGGTCATGCTCCGCGCGACGTCGGTATCCATAATAGGCGCTTGATGCAGCCCGCAGTAGAGGCCCCCGGCACCGGCCAGCCCCACGGCAATCCAAGACGACGCCCGACGCGACGCCAGCAGCACGATGGCCAGAGCTAAGGCGCCGAACGCGAAGAAGAGCATGGACGGATCCGGCGATTCGAAATTGGCTCCCCACGTAACCTGCGCCCAGATCAGCGCGCAGGCCGCTATTGCAAAAGCGCGGTCCGACACGCGGTGCTTTTTCGGCGCTTCGGAGAGAAAGCCTAGACGGGAATGGCGTCGGTGTGCGGCTTGGCACCGTTCCAGCGAACGGTCGCGGGAATCTGCGCGGGATCGATGCGCGCGCGATTGCGCTGCGTCACCGCCAGCAGTTCCGCAATGACGCCGTCGTCCAAGAAATGCGGTTGCAGACCGAGACCGATCAAACGTTCGTTCACCGTGCTGTAGTAGTGCGCTTCCTTCTCGGTACGCGGGTTCTCCACGTGCTCCACCGGCGCGTTCAACCCGTGCTCGGCCGCTACGCG
>CAJDWF010000014.1_pt1 | contig 33722 bp, 29 predicted proteins | sample 7391541 | NCBI WGS metagenome assembly CAJDWF01 (sample SAMEA7055727, study PRJEB34461) | soil metagenome | biome: terrestrial ecosystem; feature: Peninsula; material: soil | place: Antarctica | collected 2016
TGCCCGACGCCGCGGACGGTGATGGTGTATGGTTGCGTGGAGGACTCGGGCGCAGAGCCGATGCTGCCGGCAGCCACAACGATGTTTTGACTCTGCAGCGCGTTGATGACGTCGGTCATCACCAAGTTATTGGCCTGCAGCTTCTGCGGGTCGACCCAGACGCGCATCGCGTAACGGCGCTCGCCGAATATCTGCACGCTGCCGACGCCGGGAATGCGCTTGAGGTCGTTGACGATGTTGAGCTCGGCATAGTTGCTCAGGAAAAGCGGGTCGTACTTTGAGGTGTTAGAGACCAGCGCGGCAGCCATAATGAAGCTGCCGGAGTTTTTGCTAACTGTGATGCCGAGTTGCTTGACGATTGAGGGCAGCAGACCGCTGGCAGACTGCACCGCATTCTGCACGTCGGTGGTGGCGATGTCGAGGTTCGTGCCTAAGTCGAACGTGCAGGTTATCGTCGAAATGCCTTGCGCGCTGACGGACGATATATACCGGAGGCCCTGAACGCCGTTGATGGCCTGTTCGAGCGGCGTAGTGACCGATGCTTCGACCGTTTCCGGGTCCGCCCCAGCGTACGGCGCGTTCACGGTCACGACGGGCGGCGCGATCTGGGGGTACTGCGCGATCGGCATCGTGGGTATGACCACGAGACCCGCGATGAGGATAACGAGAGAACAGACCGCGGCGAAAATGGGACGCCGTAAGAAAAAACTGCTCAAAGAAGTCTCCTAAGGAGGCTATACGGTGGCCGGGAAGGCCTGTTCTGCGTGATAGGACGACCGCGACAGCGGGCTGGATACGACTTGATGGAATCCCTTGGCTTTCGCAAGCGCGCCCAGGCGCGCAAATTTCTCGGGCGTGACGAACTCGACGACCGTCAGATGTTTTTTGGTGGGCTGAAGATATTGACCCATCGTAAAGATGTCGATGCCGACGCTGCGTGCATCGTCCATTGCCTGCGCGAGTTCGTCTTCGGTTTCGCCGAGGCCGAGCATGAGCGAAGTTTTGGTATAACGCTGCGGCGCGCGTTCTTTTGCGTGCGCGAGCACGCGCAGCGACTGATCGTACGCGGCCCGCTTGTCGCGCACGCGCGGCGTGAGTGAGCGGACCGTTTCGAGATTGTGCGCGAATACGTCCGGCTCGGAATCCATGACGACGTCGAGCGCTTTGAGATCGCCGCGATAATCTCCACTGAGAATTTCGACGCGGCTGCCGGGCACCAGGGTGTGAATGGCGCGCACGGTCTGCGCGAAGACCAGCGCTCCGCCATCGGCTAGATCGTCGCGATCGACGGCCGTGAGTACCAAATACTTCCAGCCGAGATCGCGCACGGCTTCGGCAACGCGCTGCGGTTCGTCCCAGTCGACTTTGCCGCGCGGATTTCCGGTCTTTACGTTACAGAAGCGGCAGCCGCGCGTACAAGTGTCGCCCAAAATCATGATCGTCGCGGTGCCCGCGCCCCAGCATTCGGCGATATTCGGACAGGCGGCTTCTTTGCAGACGGTGTTGAGGCCGAGCGTGTCGACTTTTTCGCGCACGCGTTCGTAGTCGTCGCCATGCGGCAACTGCACGCGAAGCCAGTCCGGCTTGCGAATGCGCGGTGCGGAGGGTTGTGCGATGAGATCGATTTCTATTGCCATGATAGTTCTTGTGGTTCGAACCGAACGTCGAACGCATCGGAAAGCGCCGTGGTGACGGCGCCTTTCGCTTCTTCGACGCCCACCTGTCGGTCCGCTTCCCGCGAAAGCGACGTGAGACCGCGGTCGGTGAGGCCGCATGGGTTAATGTAGCGATCGTAATCCAGTTGAGTGCTGACGTTAAGCGCGAAACCGTGCAACGAAGTCATTTTTTGTACGGCCAAGCCGATGGCGCAGATCTGATTGCCGCCCACCCAGACGCCGGCGTGCTCCGACCAACGCTCCGCGGTGATGCCGTAGGCGGCGCAGACCTCGATGACCGCGCCTTCGAGCGAGCGCACCAGCGGGACGACCTCGCGAAAGCGCGCGAGCTTGCGAATGGGATAGACGACCAGCTGGCCGGGGCCGTGGAACGTCACGTCGCCTCCGCGGTCGATCTGCACCACGTCCACGCCTTGGGCGGCCAATGCCTCGGGGGAGAGCAGTACGTTGTCGCGCTTGGCGTTGCGCCCCAATGTGATCACGGGCTGATGCTCGACCAAAATCCAGGTATCCGGCTCTTCGCCTGCGGCAATGCGGGCGTGCAGGGTGCGCTGCAGGTCCCACACCTCGCGGTACGGTCGCAGCCCGAGGTCCAGGAGTCGCGCAACGGTGGCCACCGCCCCAATAAACTCAAACTTTCATCAAAGGGATGCGGCTCCAAGCGCAGATTGGAGGGGGCGCCCGTTCGGCCACCCTTCACAAGCGCTCTATTCACGCGCATAATTCCTTATTGTGAAGCAGCTATTCAGGTTCTCGGGTGTCCTGCTGACAACGGCCCTGGCGGCATCCCTCTGCGCGCCGGCCTACGCGGCCGCTAAACCCCCCGCGCCGACCCCGGTTCCCAGCTCTGCGGCGCCCGTGGGACCGGCCGTTGCGGACGCCGTGAGCCACCATACGATGACGCTGGCCGGTAAAGCGCTGACCTACACGGCTCGCGCCGGGACCATCGCCCTGCGCGACGACAAGGGCGAGGAGACGACCCGGATCTACTATACGGCTTTCACGCTGGACGGAGGCGGGGCGAATCGTCCGGTAACGTTCTTTTACAACGGCGGACCGGGTAGCTCCACGATGTGGTTGCTGATGGGTTCGTTTGCGCCCGTGGTCGTTCAAACGGCAAACGGCGTGCTGACCGGACCGCCGCCGTATTCGATCGTCCCGAACCAAAACACCCTGCTCGACGTGAGCGACTTGGTTTTTATCGACATGCCGGGTACCGGCTTTGGACGCATCGTAGGGAAGGGCACGCCGAAGATGTTCTTCGGCGTTGATGCCGACGTCGCAGCGTTCGCGCAGTTCATCCAGCGTTACATCACCAAGTTCGATCGCTGGAACTCGCCGAAATTTTTATATGGGGAGAGCTACGGCACAACGCGCTCCGCGGCGCTAGCGAACTACCTGGAACAGCAGGACGGCGTTTCGCTCAACGGCGTGGTTCTACAGTCGTCGTATCTCAACGGTGGCCTGGACGACACCAGCGGCAATGACGACAACGGGTACATACTGTATCTTCCATCCGAAGCCGCATCTGCGTGGTATCATCACGCGCTGCCCAGCTCTTGGCCGAGCCTGCCCGCATTGGTTTCCGAAGTCGAAGGCTTTGCGCTGGGCGAGTACAGCGACGCGCTGGCCAAAGGCGACAACGTTCCTAAGAGCGAGTATGACGATATCGTGGTCAAATTGCATCGTTACACCGGAATCTCCGAGACGTTCATCCGCAACTCGAACTTGCGCATATCGCCGGATCGATTTGAAGTCGCGCTGTTTCGCAACCAAGGCACGCAAATCGGCCGCCTGGATTCGCGTTTTCAAACGCGCGTGCTCGACCGTTATCGCGACCAGCCCTCGTGGGATTCGACCGATGCAGCCATCGACGCCGCATTTACCACGGCCGTCAATCAATATCTGCGCGTAGACCTTGGCTACCACACAGAGATGCCTTACAAAACCGACGATTATGACGAAATCTACGGTAACGGGAGCGGTTGGGATAACAAGCATAATGGTAACGTGCAGACGAACGTCGCGCCTGACTTGGCGCGCGCGATGGCCTTCAATCCTTCGCTCCAAATATTTTCGGCAAATGGGTATTTCGACTTCGCCACGCCGTTCTTCGAGACGATGTTTACGCTCGACCACTTGGGCATCGATCCGTCGCTCGCGAAAAACATCACGTACGGCTTCTATCAATCGGGGCACATGATTTATCTCAATCCGCAGGCGCACGCGCAAATGCACGACGATTTGGAACGCTGGTACGCCGCTACGCTGGGGGGACGATAGTCATGCGAGCGACACTTCGAAACGCACTTTGCCTGGCGCTGGCAGCAGCGCTGCTTCCTAACATGGCCTTTGCCGCAACGGGGGCGAGGAAACATGCGCCGTCCAATCCGCTGACGGGCTATGTAAGCCCGGATGCGGTGACGCAGCACTCGATTACGTTGGGGGGCCGCTCGTATCGATACACGGCACGTGCGGGCACGATCGTGCTGCGCGACGCTAAAGAAAAGCCGCAAGCCACGATGTTTTATACAGCCTATACGCTCGACGGCGCGAGCGCGCCGCACCGTCCGGTGACGTTCGTATACAACGGCGGTCCGGGCAGCGCATCGCTGTGGCTGCGCATGGGCTCGTTCGCGCCGGTCCGCGTGCAGGTGGGCAACGGGCAGCCTACGCAGCCGCCACCATACAAGCTTGTGAGCAATCAGTACTCGCTGCTCGACAAGACGGACCTGGTATTCGTCGACATCGCAGGCAGCGGTTACGGCCGCGTGCTTCCCGGCGGCGATCCGAAGTCCGTCTTCGGTGCCGACAGCGACATGAAAGCGTTTGGCCAGTTCGTGGAGCGTTACATCACGCGCTTCGCCCGTTGGAACTCGCCGAAGGTTCTTTACGGAGAATCGTACGGCACGCCGCGCACGGCGCTACTGGTGGATTACCTGCAGAACGAAGGCGTGGGCATTAATGGCGTCGTGCTGCAATCGTCCGTTCTCAACGATTGGTTGGCGACAACTGAAGTGGATGGCGGAGCGAGCACGGACGATTGGCCGTACGTCTTCGCGTTGCCCACGTTCGCGGCTGCAGCTTGGTACTATCACGCCGTGCCCAATGCGCCCAAATCGCTCGCGACGTTCATGAGGCAAATGAAGACGTTCGCTCTTGGACCGTATCGCAGCGCACTGCAGCAAGGCAGTAACTTGCCCCAGGCACAGTTCGACGCGATGGTTGCGAAACTGCACGCATATACCGGTCTTTCCGAGACGTACATTCGCAACTCGAACCTGCGCATACGTCCGGCCTACTTTCTCAAGGAGTTCCGCCGCGAAGGCGGCGAGAGCCTGGGATTCTACGACGCCCGCTATCGCGCGTTCGACCTCGATCCGGCGTCGCAACAGCCCGATACCGACGCGAGCGATGACGCAATTACCGACATATTCACGTCCATGAACGCCGATTACTTAACGCAGACGCTCAAGTATCGTACGAATCTACAATACCTCAGCGGCGCATACGCCGCGATCCAGCAGGCCGGCGGTTGGAGTTTCAAACACGACGGTCAGGAGCCGCTCAACACCGCTCCCAGCTTAGCGGAGGCGATGGTGGTGAATCCGCATCTACAAGTGTTCTCTGCAAACGGCTGGTACGATTCAGTCACGCCGTTCCTCGCGACGGTGTACACCCTCAACCACCTCGGCATCCCACCCGCTCTGCAAAAGAACATCACCTACGGCTTCTATCCCTCAGGTCACATGATCTACCTAAACCCCCAAGCCCTGGCCACCTACCACCAAGCCCTAGAAAAATGGTACGCCAAACTGCTAGCGCGATAACCTAGCGTGGCAGCCTTTTCTATCACCTGGATTTCGCGTCGGAAATTTTTGCGCGGGATATGCCCGGAGCAAAACTTCTTGATTTTTTTGGCCGGCCACGGATGGCCCTCTTCCGAGCTTGCTCGGCCAAAAAAACAAGAGAGTAGGAGCGAGCCTGGAGGGCGAGCGACGAACGTTTTTGCGCAGGGCATATCCCGCGCAAAAATTTCCGACGCGTTGTCCGTCCCTACTTCTTCTTCGTATTGACGATGTGGATAGCTTTGCCGTGACCGGCTTCGGCCGCATCCTGGATACCTTCGGTGAGCGTCGGATGCGGGTGGATGGAGAGGCCGATATCTTCGAGCGTGGCACCCATCTCGAGCGCGATCACGCCTTCGCCGATCAGCGATTCGGCTTGCGGCGCAACGATGTGCATGCCGAGCAGCAGATCGGTCTTGGCATCGCCGACGAGTTTGATCAGGCCGTCGGTTTCGTTCATCGTTCGCGCGCGGCCGCTGGCGGCTAGCGGGAACTTGCCGATGCGAACTTCGTAGCCCTTGGCTTTGGCCTCGTCTTCCGAAAGGCCGACGGTGGCGACTTCGGGATCCGTGTACACGCAGTTCGGAATCGCGATCGGATCGAACGCGGCCGACTTGTCGCCGGAGATCACTTCGGCGGCAATGACGCCTTGCTTCATTCCGCGGTGCGCGAGCATCGGTTGACCCGTCACGTCGCCGATGGCGAAGATGTTGGCCACTTTCGTACGTAGCTGTTGATCGACGGTGATGAAGCCTTTGTCGTCTACACTCAGTCCTGCCGCTTGCAGGTTGAGAGTGTCGGTGACGGGGCGGCGGCCGACGGCCACGAGCACGGTTTCGAACTCACGCGTTTCGTCTTTGCCGTTCGTGCCTTCGCCGTTGATGGTCGCCTTCACGCCCTTGTCGCTCTTTTCGATCTTTCCGACTTTGGTGTCGAGCATGATCTCCACGCCCTGCTTCTTTAGGATACGTCCGAGTGTTTTTGAAATTTCGCTGTCGGTGCCATTGAGGATCTGCGGCAGCGCTTCGACAACCAGCACCTTCGTGCCGACGCGCGTATAGACGGTGGCAAACTCCAGGCCGATCACGCCGCCGCCGACGATGAGCATCGTCTTGGGGATGCGCTTCATCTGCACGGCGTCGTCGGAGTTGAGGATCGTTTCGCCGTCGCGCGGCCAGGCTTTCACATCGATGGGTGCGGAGCCGGTGGCGATAACGATGTTCTGCGCTTTGATCGTGTCTTGGCTGCCGTCCTTATTCTTGAGCACGATTTCGTTCGCGCTCTTGAAGGATGCGTCGCCGTAGAGAAATTGCACGTTGTTGGCCTTGAATAACGTCTTCACGCCGCCGACGTTGGCGTTGACTACGTCATCTTTGAACTTAGCGACGCCTTCGCGATCTACGGTTGGGCGATCGACTTTCAGGCCAATGGCGCCCGCGTGTTCGATGTGACGGATGATTTCGCCAACGTGCAGCAATGCTTTGGTGGGGATGCATCCCCAGTTGAGGCACACGCCGCCGACCTCATCGCGGTCTACGCAGATGACTTTCATGCCGAGTTGTCCCAACCGAATTGCGGAGTGGTATCCGCCGGGGCCGGCCCCGACAACGACAGCGTCAACCTGATGTTCAGCCAATGCCTTGCTCCTGGTAAGTTTGTTTGCGCACGATTCATGCACCAGCATAACAGCCTGCTCCTCGTCGCGAGGCGACCAATCCCGCAGGTAGCGGCCAGCCAATCGGCAGAAATGGATGGTTATGCCTGCAATTGGGTGGTCCGGGCTCACGCCGGCGCTGGACCGCAACTCCATCGTGCCGCTCTACCGTCAACTTCACGAGCACCTGCGCGAGGCCATTTTGGCCGGAACGCTGCCGGAGTCCACGCGCCTGCCGCCAGAACGAACGATGGCAAACCGCTTGGGAGTCAATCGTAGCACGGTGGTTCGGGCCTACCGCGAGCTAGTTGCCGACGGTCTGATCGAGCAGCGCGTCGGCTCCGGGTCGCGGGTGACGCCGCGGCAGCGCGTTGGTCAGGCGGATCGGTCGCCGGCGGTGCCGTGGTGGGTCACGCTGCCGCCGTGGCGTGTCGGTGAGTTTCCGATGGTGCTCGGCGAGTTGGCCGCAAAGCAAGAGCCAGGACGCATCTCGTTCGTGCAGGGCGTGGCGCCGGATCAGCCTTCGCCCATGGCGGAGTTGGCAAAATCGTTCGCGCGCGTTGCGCGCGATCCGCGCTTCGTGCTGTCGTACGGCGACTCCGAAGGCTACGCGCCGTTGCGTGAAGCGATTGCAGCGCGCATGCGCGCGCGCGGCGTAGCGGCGGCAGACGCGCGTAATACCATTATCCTTACCGGATCCACGCAAGGCATCATGGTCGTGGCGCAGAGCTTGGCGGAGCCGGGCGACGAGATCGTGGTCGAACAGCCGTCGTATCCAGGCGCTCTGCAGATCTTTCAAATCTGCGGATTACGCGCGATCGCGGTGCCGGTAGACGACGACGGCATGCGTGTGGACCACGTGGAGGCGATCCTGCGCACGCGGCGACCGCGCTTCATCTACACGATGCCGTCGCTGCACAACCCCACGAACGCCACCATGAACGCCGATCGACGCGAACGCTTGATGACGATCGCCAAACGCGCTGGCGTTCCGGTGATAGAAGATGATCCGTACGGCCCGCTGATGCCGGCGCAGACGCCGCTCGCGGCATTGGCTCCCGACCACGTGGTCTATCTTTCGACGTTTTCGAAAACGATCGCGCCGAGTCTGCGCGTGGGCTGGCTTACCGCACCGCGCACGATTTTGGAACGACTGTTGCTGCGCAAACAGGCGCACGACATGGCCACGAGCTTGTATGCGCAAGGCGCGATCTGTGACTACTTGGAGCACGCCTACGATGCGCACGTGACCCAGCTGCGCGAAGAGCTGCTCTTGCGGCGCGGCTTGGCCGACGCTGCGATCGCGAAATATTGGCCCTCGTCGATCCGCATCAGCAAGCCCGCTGGCGGATTCTATCTGTGGGCTACCACGCCCCGCGACTTGCGCGCCCGTCCTTTGCTCGACGCTGCGGAGCGTTTGGGCGCATCATTTCTCTTCGGCGAAGCGTTCTACGCGGGCCAAGGCGGCGAACATAACTTTCGCTTGGCGCTTACGGCCGCAACGCGCGAAGAAATCGGCGAGGGCATTGCGCGCATCGGCAGGGCCGTGGCAGCGCTGCGGCCGTGACTGCGCTGCAGAAGCGACTGCTGGCGTGGTACGCGGCAAACGGCCGCGCCGACTTGCCGTGGCGCGTGAAGCGCGATCCGTACTATACGGTGATCAGCGAGTTCATGCTGCAGCAGACGCAGGTGGATCGCGTCGTACCGAAGTTCGTAACATTCGTACGCCGCTTTCCCGATTTCCGTACGCTTGCGGCGGCGACCACGGCCGACGTGCTGCGCGGATGGAAGGGACTTGGCTATAACTCGCGCGCCGTGCGGCTGAAGAAGCTGGCGGAGGAGATCGTCGCGCACTTCGGCGGCAAGATGCCGCGCCAGTTGACGACGTTGCTCGCGTTGCCGGGCATTGGGCCATATACCGCGCAAGCCGTGCGCGCGTTCGGTTTCAACGAAGACGTCGCTGCTTGCGACGTAAACGTGCGGCGCGTCGTGCATCGTCTGCTGTTCGGCATCGAGTTTCCGCCGTTGGCCGATGCGAAGACCCTCGACGCGCGTGCGCAAGAGCTCGTGCCGCACGATGAAGCGCACGACTGGAACTCTGCCGTGATGGACCTCGGCGCAACCATCTGCACCGCGCGCGCGCCGAAATGTTTGATCTGCCCGCTACGCGCCGATTGCGGTGCCGCGCCGATCGATGCGGCTGCGTTGGAAGAACTCCGCAAACGCTGCGCAAAATCACCTTCGCCGCAAGCAGCTCTCAAGTTCGAACACACAACGCGATACGCGCGCGGCCGCATCGTAGACCGACTGCGCGAGCTGCCGCCAAGCCAAGCAATCTCGCTTCTCGAACTTCACGCCGACCTGCAAGGAACGCTTGGCGAACGAACCGCGCAAGACGTCCGCGACCTCGTGCAATCTCTCGAACACGACGGCCTGGTCGCGCTCACGAAAGACGAGTTCGTCCGGCTGAGCGAATAGCAGCTCTGTCGCGGCATGACATGCAGCCCACTGCGGCAAAAGCCACCCTCATGAAGATCGCGATAGCTGCGGTGGGATTTCTTGCGTTCTCGGTTGGGGTTGCGTCGGCGGCTCCGGCGCGGACGTATGACTTGTCGGCGGCGCGGCAACTGGTGGCGGTGTACGGCCAACAAATCTCGCCGGACGGCAGTAAGATGCTCTACGTCCGGCAGCAGACCGACTTTGCGAAAGACGGCTACGACGACGTTCTGGTGCTCTACGATCTGAAGTCGCATTCGTCACGCGTGATCTCCGTGCGTCGTGGCCTCTCCGGTGCGCAGTGGACGCCGAATGGTAACGCGATCGTCTTTACCGCACCGGTGACAAAGGGTGGCGCCACCGAGTCGCAGATCTTCGTGATGCCGATGAACGGCGGGGATCCCAAACAGATCACCGATTTTCCGCACGGTATCCGCAGTTTTGCACTGAGCCCCAACGGTAAAACGTTTGCGGTGCTCACCGAGAACGATAATCTCAATCAGGCGCAGATGGACAAACACCTCGGCGTGTTCGAAGTAGGCAGCAACGATTATCTGCACACCTCCGCCACGCCGTCGGTACATCTGTGGCTTATTTCTGCTAGCGGCGACGCGGCAAAGCGACTGACCGACGGCACGTGGTCCGCCGCGCTGGTGAATCCTGACTACGGCGGCACGCTGTCGTGGTCGGCCGACGGCAAGCGTATCGCGATCGTGCGTTTCCCAACACCTATCTTGGGCGATGCGCTCGGCGCAACGGCATACGCGGTCGATGCGAGCACTGGAAAGCTGACGAAGATCACGCATAACAGCGGCCTTGAAGGCAATCCAACCTTCGCACCCGTCGGCGACGAGTTGTCGTACTTCCGGCCGACCAAGGGGCACGTGCCAAACGGCAACGCGCTCTACGTCACGCGCGTTGGCGACGGCAACGGCGTGGACGTGCGCGCCGATATCGGGCGCAACGTGGACGGCGCCGTGTGGGCGCCCAACGGCAAAGCCGTGTGGATCGTCGGTACCGACGAAACGCGCGACGTGCTGTGGTATCAGCCGCTTCACGGAAAGGCGATTCGCGTGAACCTTGGCGGACGCGACTTGGCCGGTATGGGCAACGCCTCGAACAGCGGTGCGATTGCGGTGTCGCTAGCAACGCCGAACCACCCCGCGGATCTCTTCGTCATCGCCAAGCCGGGCGCAACGCCGGTGCAGATCACGCATGAGAACGCATACTTGAAAAACTACACGCTTGGCCGCGTCACGACGCTCGCGTGGACGAACGATGGATTCCACGAAGGCGGCGTGCTGACGTATCCGCCGCACTACGTGAAGGGCAAGAAGTATCCGCTGGTGCTGCTGATTCACGGCGGGCCACAACAGGCCACCACCATATCTTGGAACTCGCGGCGCGAACTCTTTGCGTCGCGCGGCTATCTCGTTCTGGAACCGAACTATCGTGGCAGCTCGGATATGGGCGATCGCTATCAAGCGGCGATCGCGCGTGATGCGGGTGCGGGGCCCGGCAGGGATGTGATGGCCGGCGTGCGCGCGGCGCAACGCTTGGGCATCGTGGATAACGCGCGCATCGCGGTGAGCGGATGGTCGTACGGCGGCTACATGACGTCGTGGTTGGAAGGGCATTATCACATTTGGGCCTGCGCGATGGAAGGCGCGGCGGTGGACGACGACGTGTACGATTACGACATTTCGTTCTACGTTCACGACGACGAGCCGTACTTTGGCGGATCGCCATGGGATCCGAAATATGCCGCCATCTGGCGCAGCGGATCGTCGCCGATCGCTTTCGCGCAGCAGATCAAAACGCCGACACTGATCTTGGGCGATATCGGTGACGCGAACGTGCCCATCGCCAACTCGTTCGAAATGTATCGCGCGCTCAAAGATAACGGGGTAACGGTGGAGTTCTACGCCTATCCGGTCGGTGGCCACTTCCCCGGCGGTCCGGCACGCTCTGAAGACGTAAACCGTCGATGGATGGCATGGCTCGGGAAGTACCTGGGAGGCCACGCGTAATGCGCGCGCTCGTCGCGGCATTGCTGCTGGCATTCACACTAGGAACCGTTGCGTCGGCGCGCACGATGACGCTCGACGACGTGAAGAGCATCGTGACGATCTCGAACGTGCAACTTCGACCCGACGGTAAGCAGATTGTCTACATCGCGTCGCGCGGCGACTACAAGGACGATGTCGTCGAGCGCTCGTTGATGCTCTACGATCTGACTTCCGGCACGCAGCGCGCGCTTGCCGACGACCGCGATGGCCTCGCGTCGCCCACATGGTCGCCGGATGGAATGCAGATCGCGTTTCTGGCCGAAGCGCCGATGGGCGACGTGCCGCAGCTGTGGGTGATGAACATGCGCGGCGGCGATCCGCGTATGGTCAGCAACGCGCCGCGCGGCGTGGATTCGTATGCGTGGCGTTCCGATGGCCAGTCGCTCGCGTACGTCACCGCCGACGCACCGAAGAACGCAAGCGACATCAAGAAGCATTTAGACGCCTTCAAAGTGGGCGAGCAGGCGTTCAACGTGCGCTCTGCGCCCGCCGTCATGCACGTTTGGGTGGCGGGCGTGAATGGCGGCGCAAATGCCCTGGCGCCTTCGAGCGAGCAAAGCATGCCGCTCGTTTCGCCGACGACAAATGCGCCCGGCAGCGCAACGGCATTTTCGCAGAGCGACGCGCAACGACCAAGCGAACTCTATTATCGGTCATCGTCGAGCGCAGCGGCCAAACGCCTTACCGACGACAACGCGGCAATCGGCGCACTCGATCTCGGTAAGAGTGAGCTCGTTACGTGGCAAGGATCCGACGGGTCCGCGCAAAGCGGCACACTCACGTCTCCGCCCGGCGTTACTTGCGCGGCGCCCAAGCGGTGCGCGTTGGTGTTGCTAATCGGCGGTGGACCGAACGGCGCACCTGGGACGTTCTCATTGCTCGCGCAGTTGCTGGCCGCTCGCGGGTATGCGGTGCTGCGCCCCACGACAACCAATGCTATCGGCAAGCCTGCGGCGGACGGCATCTTGGCGGGCGTGACGGCCCTTGAAACGCGCGGCGTCGTCGATCCGGCGCGCGTCGCCGTAGGGGGCTGGTCGTACGGCGGCTACATGACCGCGTGGCTGATCGGTCACGAACACTTCTGGAAAGCCGCAGTCGCGGGCGCGCCGATTACCAACTGGGTCGATCAATATGCGCTCTCGGAGAGCAACGTGCTCACGCGCAATCATTTCGGCGGCGCATCGCCGTTCGTAGGTGACGGACTGAAGCTCTACACGGCGGCGTCGCCGATGACGTATGCGTGGAGCATCACCACGCCCACGCTGATCTTGGCCGACGTCCACGACGCGCGCGTACCGATCACGAACTCCTACAATCTCTATCACGCGCTGAACGATCGCGGCACGCCGGTGCGCTTCTTCGCGTATCCCGTTGCCGAGCACTTCCCCGCCGACCCCGTGCAGCAGCTCGACGTGTATCGGCGCTGGGTCGCCTGGATCGCGACGTATCTTAAATGACGAAGCTCGCATTTCCAACGAAAAAAGTTCCGAGGAAGATCGCACTCGAGGAACTTACGATTCTCGAACGGACGTATCCACAGGCGGTCACGGCTCTGCACTTCAATAACCCGTTCGAACTGCTGATCGCGGTCATTCTCTCGGCTCAGTGCACCGACGTGCGCATTAACATGACCACGCCCACGCTCTTCGCCAAGTATCCCAATGCCGAGGCGCTGGCGCATGCGAAGATCGAGGACGTCGAACATATCATCAAGTCGTGCGGCTTTTTTCGTATGAAAGCCAAGAACATCGTAAGCGCCGCGCGCGACCTCACGACCGAACATGGCGGCGACGTCCCGCGCGAACGCGAGCAACTCGAAGCGCTGGCCGGCGTGGGGCGCAAGACCGCCAACGTGGTGATGTCGGTGGCGTTCAAAGAAGCTGCGTTTGCCGTGGATACGCACGTGTTTCGCGTCGCGCATCGTTTAGGACTTACCCTTGGCACTACGCCGCGCCAGGTGGAAGAAGACGTTACCGCGCTCGTGCCGCGTGAAAAATGGCGGCACGCGCACCATTGGTTGATCTTGCACGGGCGCGAGATTTGCAAAGCGCCCACCCCGCTATGCGGGATCTGCCCGGTGAATCAGCTCTGCCCAACGGGCAAAATGTTTCTTAAAACTGTAGCGGGCCGGAAGAAGGCGAGTCCAAGTGCGAAGGGCGCGGCAGTTCGGCGTCCTGCGAAATCTGTTTCAGCAAAGAAGAAGCGGTAAGCGCATCGCCGTATCCGGCCTCGGTCGAGACGATCGAGATATTGATGAGCGCCGGCACGTCGGAGGCCGGCACGAACTGATAATCGCCGTCCAAGCTCAGGCCACCGATGCGCACCAACTGGTGGATGTCGTCGAGATCCAGGGAGATGCGCAGATCACGAAAGCGAATGCGCAAGCGCAGCGGTCGTTCTAGGCGCATGAGTTTCACGCCGTTACGTGCGCCCAAAATCGCGTTCAAGCGCTTGGCGCCGTCCGTCAGCCGATCGTAGAACGCGCGCAGCGCCGACTCGGCATCCTGCGCGTCGAATTTCTGACCGCTGGGCTCGTCACCGATGACTTTGCCCAGCTCGCGGCGCGAACGAATGCGTTCGGCGGCGGCGACGATGGGATTCTGCGACGTAAACTCGGGTTTCATCGGATCAGTCATGGCTAAAGATGGTGTTCCACCGTCGTCCGCGGGCGGCCTGGCCGAGTTTGGAACGCCTCACTATTTCGTTCGGAAGGGCTTTTGGCGGGCGCCCCGCAGTTTGCGCGCGTGAAGGCTTCACAGGTTCCCGACCATCCTGTCGTGGTGGATACTCCCGGATGGCACCACGTCAAACCTCGAATCCCCGATACGCCGCAACGTCGTCAGCTCGAACGGCAGCGCAGCGTGCGCGAAATCGTGTTCGGCGTGCAGGACGGCATCATCACTACCATGGGCATCGTCACGGGCTTGGGGGCGGCTACCGGTAACGAGCATACCGTCATCGTCACCGGAGCGATCGCGCTCTTTGCGGGCGCGCTCTCGATGGGCGTTGGCGAATATCAAGGCACGAAGTCCGAACGCGAAGTGGTCCAAGCGTCCATCGACATGGAGAGTCGCGAGATGGAGGCAAACCCAAACGACGAGTTTGCCGAGCAAGTCGCGTATTATAAGATGAAGGGCTTCAATTCGGAGGAGGCGCACACCATCGTCAGCCGCCTTGCGCAGAATCCGGAAATCTATCTCTACGAGATGATGCGCGACGAGTTCGGCATCGATCCGCGCGATGCCGAGAAGACCGGATTGCGCCCGGCGTTTTCGATGGCGGGTTCCTATGCGGTCGGCTCACTGCTGCCGATTTTGCCCTACCTCTTCGGGCTCTCCACGCGACATGCGGTGGTCGTTAGCGCGATTCTGGCGCTGTGCGGGCTCTTTGGCATCGGTTTCTTTGCGGGCAAAATCGCCGATCGGCCGCCTTGGCAGCGCGGCATCGAGATCGCGCTGTGGGGCACGGGCGTGTTCGTGCTCTCGTTCTTAGCCGGGTATTACATTCCGCCGCTCTTCGGGTAAATGGAAAGAGCGCGATGCGTGCATCGCGCTCTTTCCGAGGTTACGAAAAAGCGTTACTTCTTCGCTTTGGAAGTGGCCTTGGGAGCCGGCTTCTTGGCGGACGACTTCATGGCGGCAGCCTTCTTGGCGGCAGCCTTCTTGGCGGCAGCCTTCTTGGCGGCAGCCTTCTTGGCGGCAGCTTTCTTGGCGGCAGCCTTCTTGGCGGCAGCCTTCTTGACGGAAGCCTTCTTGACGGCAGCCTTCTTCACGGTTTTCTTGGCAGCCGGCTTGGCGGCGGTTTTGATGGCGGTCTTGGCAGCGGGGGCCTTAGCCGGAGCTGCAGCCATCGCGACGCCGGTCATCAGGAACGCCGACGCGAGGATACTTGCGAGAATCTTTTTCACGAGAGAACTCCTTAGAATAAAGACGAAATCAATATACACCCTGTCCTTGAACGGATGGGCACGTCGCAAAGTTCGCGCTCGCCTGCCCATGCCCTCGGAGCGAGCAGCAGGCTCAGGAATCTTTAATCTTCGGGACGCACTAGCGCTTTTTCCCGACGATGGCCCGCGAGATGACCAGCCGCTGGATCTGCTGAGTCCCCTCGTAAATCTGCGTGATTTTTGCGTCGCGCATCATGCGTTCCACGGGGTATTCAGCCGAGTAGCCGAAGCCGCCCAGCACCTGGACCGCGTCGGTGGTTACGGCCATCGCCACGTCGCCGCACTTAAGCTTGGCCATGGCCGCCCACAGCGTCACGTCGTCGGCGCCTTCGTCGCACTTGCGCGCGGCTTCATAGAGCAGCAGGCGCGCGGCTTCGACCTCGGTCTTCATGTCGGCCAGCATGAATCCCACGCCTTGGTGGAGTCCGATCGGTTTGCCGAACGAAACGCGTTCGCGCGCGTAGTTGCTTGCATAGTCGAGCGCACCCTGCGCGATGCCGAGCGCTTGTGCTGCAATGCCGGGGCGCGACTTGTCGAGCACTTTCATGGCGATCTTGAATCCTTCGCCTTCGTTGCCTAACAGGTTCGCTGCGGGAACGATGCACTCGTCGAAAATTAGCTCGACCGTCGGTGACCCGCGGATGCCCATCTTGCGTTCCTTTTTGCCGACCTTGAAGCCCGGGAACGTTTTCTCTACGATGAATGCGCTGATGCCGTTCGCGCCCTTCTCGGGGTCGGTCACCGCGAAGACGCAGACCACATCGGCAAGTCCGCCGTGCGTGATCCAAATCTTCTGCCCGTTGAGCACGTAGGTCTCGCCGCGCTTCTCCGCGCGCGTGCGCATGGAACCGGCTGCGTCGGACCCGCTGGCCGCTTCGGTCAACGCGTACGCGGCCACCCAGTCGCCCGACGCGATCTTGGGCAGATAGGTTGTCTTCTGTTCTTCGGTGCCGCCGATGAGAATCGGCAGCATGCCCAGTTCTTGCACGGCGACGATCAACGAGGATGCGGCGCACGCCTTCGCAATTTCTTCGACGACTTTGACGTAGGTGGTGAAGGTGCCGCCTAAGCCGCCGTATTCGGCGGGGATGGGGATGCCTAGCAAATCGTTTTCGGCGAAGAGTGCCTGAATGTCGGTAGGGTACTCTTCCTTCTCATCGATTTCGGCGGCACGAGGCGCGACTTTTTCGGCTACCAACTCGCGGACGGCGGCTAGAATGAGCGCCTCTTCGTCGGGGTCGGCATGCGAGGGCGTGGCGGTTGACATGGGAATCCGCTTCGGGCCGCGCGAGGGTTTTCCCGGCGTGGGAGCCTATCTCGAACCACAATGAACAAGGTGTTTGCTACGTGCGCCGAGGCGGTTGCCGACATCCCCGATGGCGCCTCTCTTGCGGTCGGAGGCTTTGGGCTTAATGGCTTGCCGCACAACCTGATTGCGGCGCTGCTCGAACAGGGTGCGACCGATCTGACGACGGTCTCCAACAACTGCGGGGTCGACGGTTGGGGCCTGGGCGTATTGCTCGATCACCGTCGCATCCGCCGCACGACCAGCTCGTACGTCGGCGAGAACAAAGAGTTCGAGCGACAGTATCTGCACGGCGAGTTGGAACTCGAACTCGTGCCGCAGGGCACGCTTGCGGAACGTCTGCGCGCAGGCGGCTGCGGCATACCGGCGTTCTATACGCCGGCCGGCGTCGGGACGTTGGTTGCCGACGGTGGGTTGCCGTGGAAGCACGCGCCCGACGGCAGCGTGGCGGTAGCTTCGCCGCCCAAAGATACGCGCGCATTCGACGGTAAGGACTACGTGCTCGAACGCGGCATCGTCTGCGATTTCGCCTTGGTTCGCGCGACGGTTGCCGACACAGCGGGAAACTTGTTTTTCGAAAAAGTCACGCGCAACTTCAATCCGCTGTGCGCGATGGCCGGAAAGATCACGCTTGTGGAGTGCGAGCGACTGGTAGAAGCCGGCGAGATCGATCCGCAGGACGTGCACGTGCCCGGCATTTTCGTGCAGCGCATCGTGCAGGTCGGCGCCGCGGGTAAACGCATCGAACGGGTTACCGTGAAAAAGCGGGAGGAGAAGTAGCGATGGCGTTATCGCGTACGCAGCTAGCGGCTCGAGTCGCGCAGGAGCTGCGCGACGGACAATACGTCAACCTCGGCATCGGTCTGCCGACGCTGATCCCCAACTACGTTCCGGGCAACATCACCGTTACGCTGCAGAGCGAGAACGGCATTTTAGGGATGGGACCGTATCCGTACGAAGGCCAGGAAGATCCCGATCTCATCAACGCCGGCAAAGAAACGGTGACGGTGCTTCTCGGTGCGTCGTTTTTCGACTCGGCGCTCTCGTTCGGCATGATTCGCGGCGGTCACATTGATTTGGCCGTGCTGGGCGCCATGCAAGTCAGTCAGCACGGCGACTTAGCCAACTGGATGATCCCCGGCAAGCTCGTAAAGGGCATGGGGGGAGCGATGGATTTGGTGCACGGTGCGAAGCGGGTCATCATCATGATGGAGCACGTCGCCAAAGGCAACGCGCACAAGATCGTCGAGACGTGTACGCTGCCGCTCACCGGCAAAGGCGTCGTTCAGCAGATTATCACCGATCTCGCGGCGATCGATGTTACGCCTGAGGGCCTCGTGCTACGTGAAATCGCCCCCGGAGTTACCATCGACGAAGTAAAAGCCGCCACCGGCGCAACCCTCATCGTCCCTACCCCGCCCAAAGTAATGAACATCTCCACCAGCGTCGCTTGACGTCTCGCGCCGCAGGTAGCCTCGTGGTTGACTTCGTCTCATAGTGCGACTAATATAAATATATGAGTAGAACTATGAGTAAGCCACGGCGCACGCATGCGAAAGCGTCCGGACGCTTTTCGGCGCTCATTAACCCGCAAGAACTTTTGGATGGCCCGACCGAGACCATGTCTGCAAGCGTTCCCGAGCCATTGCTCGCGTTCGTCCGGGAGCGATCGAGCGATCGTGGCTTCTCCCAGGTCGTTACGAAGGCGCTGTTTTTCGAGGCCGTTCGGTTGGCGCGCGAAGAGTTTGTCAAGGACGTCGAGGACGCGACCGGGCCGCTCGACCCGGAACGGGTCGAGGCCGCCCAGCGTATCTTGCGCAGTTGAGAAGCGTCGTCTTAGACTCCGGCGCATTCATCGCGGCCGAGCATTGGGACCGGACGTTGGCGGAATTCATGAAAGCCGCGCTGCGTGAGGATGCGCTTATCGTTTTGCCGGCAGCCGTACTATGCGAAGTGTGGAAATCGGCGCCGAGGCACGGAAGCGTTGCCCTCCGCCGCAATGTGCATCAGACGGTTAGTCTGGACGCAAAGTTGGCGGAGCAGGTCGGGCAGTTGCTCGACGCCGTAAAGTCAACGCAAATCGTTGACGCGGTCGTTGCGCTAGTTGCGGTTCAAAACAAGCCGTCACTAATCCTAACGTCCGACCCAAAGGATGTGGCAACGTTCGTAAAGGCTGCGGGAGCGAGTTGCGCGATTGCGCCGAACATTGCCGACGTGATCATCGCGCGCGTCTAGGGGCCCGATGCGATTTAGCTTTCTTCGGCGTGTTGGGCGGTAGCGCCGGAGTACCGAAGGCGAAGCGCCGCGAGTTCTACTAAGAGCACTATTTCCGCACAGCCGGTTAGAAACGACAGCGTTCCTACCGCCGTGCGCGCGTGCAAGGTGAAGCTCGCAACCAGCGCGACGGCCAGGATTGGGAGAAAGAGGACGCCCAGGAGTACGGGGCGCAGCGCCGTCCCCGGTCCACGCTGATCCGCACGCGAGGGGAAAAAGCTATACGTAATCAATCCGATTGCGTTGCAAAATGCGGCCAAAAAAAAGCCAAATAGAACCACCGGTAGGAATAGCGCCTGATGTCGCAGCCAAAGGGCCAGAATGCCAAGCGCCGTCGCCATCCAAAAACCGAGAAACCGTGAGCGTAGAAACAGCCACACGTACAGGCGGTCGCGAAGGGTGGAGGCGCTCAGCCACCACAGCGGCTTCCCGAGGTCGTCTGCCAGCGAGTTCGTTGAGAACATCGAGACGATCATGAGCGCCAAGATCGTGAACGTGATCACGATCGCCGTTGCGAATGACGGATCGCTGAACGAAGATGCGAGCGCCGCCATAGCGCCTCCAACCAGCAGCGCGGAAGCAAACCCGATGGCTCGGAAGATCCACAGTCGGTTGCCGGACCTCGAAGCTATCGCCCGTTGGCGCCAAACCATCGCCCACGCACCGTTGAAGCCTGGGCCTGCTGCATGCGAGGCGAACACTTTGCGCGCGGAGACTCCCGAAGCGTCGTTGCGTCCGTTGCGCCGCCTCGCCATACGACTGCGCGCCGTAATGAATGCAGAAGTTCCGCGATAGAGCTCGGGATAGAGATCGTCTGCGCCGGCCGCAGCCGCAGCGATCAGCACTGCCGAAAAGGCGAAGAGCGCTGCGATAGGTATCCAGTTGTCGACGAGCGCTGAGGAAACGAGCGTTCCCGCGCCCAACGAAACAATGGCCTTTGTCAGGGGCGCCCGCGACGGCTCGAAAATGCCAACCAACGTTGCGACGAATGGTACCAGACCGGCGGCGATCACGACGCAGGCGAGGGCTACGACCGTTTTCGCGCCGGCTCGCAGGCGAAGTTTGAGCACCGGGATTCCAGCGCACGTCGTTACGGCCAGATATGCTACTGACGCTGACAGGATCGAGATCGCGTTGCCGAGTGAGCGAAAGACGATAGCGTAAATAACGATGGCAAACGCAAGGCGACCAATGAGCCATGTCGAGTTGCGAAGTTGAAGCCAGATCACGACACTGCGCTCGCGCATGGCGGACCCGGTCAGGAAGCGCGCATCGGTGAGCGTCGCAAATGTCCGCACGTGCCCGAGTGCGGCGGGAAGCAGTGACAGCCCGAATCCGGTAAGCAGCGCGAAGAAGACGAGCGTCGCCCAGGGATCCTGGATGCCAAGAGGCGAGCCATAGAGATGACGCGGACCGAACGAGCGCAGCACGAACATGAAGGTGAGATAACTGGCAACGAGTACCCAGAGCACGGCGCGCCCGGGGTTCGTAGCGATTTGCTTTACTTTATTGACGAGCTGGCGCAACTCCAGGTATGCGAGCGCAGCAAAGTCGCTCATCGTGTCAGTTCGAGGAATACGTCTTCTGCCGTGCCCGGTTCTCCGCTTTCGGATTGCAACTCGGCAAACGTGCCTTTGGCGATGTGGCGACCGTCTTTGAGGATGACCACCCGGTCGCATAACGTCTGCGCCTGCTCGAGCATGTGCGTGCTGATGACCGTCGCTACGCCGCGCGCGCTCAGGTCTGCGATGATGTTGCGCAGTTCCCGTTGACCGAGTGGATCGAGACCCATCATAGGCTCGTCGAAGAGGACGATAGGTGTGTTTGCCAAGACCGTCGCAGCGATCAGCAGCTTCTGGCGCATGCCCTTGGAGAGCGATTTCCCGATGATGTCGCGGTTCTCGCTCATGGCAAAGCGTTCCAACAGGTCGTTCGCGCGTGCTTCCCAGTCGTGGTCGAGTTTGCAACTCTTGGCGACGAAAACCATGTGCTCCCAGACGGTCAACAGCGCATACACTTCCGGCGTCTCCGGAATTAGGCCGACGTTGCGACCGCGCTCCGAGCCTAGCGGTTCGCCGTTCCATGCAAACGTTCCGGAATCGGGACGCAGCAGACCGCACGCGCAGAGGAGCGTCGTGCTCTTGCCGGCGCCGTTTGGTCCGAGCAGTCCGACGACTTCCCCGCCGCGCACGGTAAATGACAGACCGTTAACAGCGATCTTCTTGCCGAACTTCTTTACGAGGTCCCGAACCTCAAACGACGGCATACACGGCTATCCGCTTTCGTGGCGGCGCGTACCTTTCACCTACGCCGTTTTTCGGCGGATGAAAACGAAGGGGAGCGCGAGTACGGGGAGCACGGCGCTTACGAGCATTGCACCGCCGTAGCCCCAGCCGATGTGCGTGAAGATGGCTACGCCGATCGCACCGACCGCGCTACCGACATTGAGTGCGAGATTGTAAGCGCCCATCGCGGCGCCGCGTGTGCGGCGGCTGCTATATTCAAAGAAGAGCCCGACGCCTACCGGTACTATTGCGCCCCAACTAACGCCCAGCAGCGCGCCGGCAAGCATTACTTGAAATGCGTTGCTTGCATATGCTGCGACCACGCAGCCAAGCAGTTCAAAAACCGCTATCGGTATGGCCATATAGCGCGACCCGAAGCGGTCCACTAAGCGGCCCGCCGGATAACGTATCGCCGCAGTCACGATCGCCGTCGCGGTGAAGATTAGCGCCGGATTGCCGATGCCGCGCTGGGCGAACGCCAGCACCGCGGCGGAGTAATTGACGCCGCTATAAAGACTCGCCGCAATCAGGAAGACGATCGTTGGAACCCATAGCGAGCGCATGACGATCGTGCGCGACTGTTTGCGCGTGCGCAGGTCGTGACGCTTTGGAAGCAGCCAAAGCGACGCCGTTCCCGCGATAGCGACGATCGAACCCCAGAAGAATTGTTCGCGCTGGATGCCGTGCTGCCATAGCCAGACGCCCAGCGCGGGAGCCAGAGCGAAGATCAGGTTCGCCATCAACCCAAAGAGCGAAACGGCCGAGACCGTGCGCTCCGGCGGAACGATCTCCGCGGTATAGGCGAATTCCGCAGTCACATAGCTCATCAGGCCAAAGCCGCGCAACGCCATCAGTGCCGCGCCCCACCAGGGCCCGTGCAGATAGGCCATGCCAAGCGTTCCCAAGCACGCGAGAAGTGCGGCGGCACGCATCGTCACGAGTTTGCCGACGCGGTCGACCAGCACGCCGACGGGCAGACTTCCCAACAGATTGGCAAACATGCCGGCGCCCATAGCGAGTGCGTTCGCGCTGTCGAGCGCGCCGTCGGCACGCATTGCCAGCGGCAGCGCTCCCGTCGCTAAATTGCCGGCGAACTCGATGACGATCGTGACGATAACGAGGATGATGAACGGGCGGCGCACGGTTAGCGGGTTCGATTCGCCACCGACGCGGCTAACCGCTTTGCGAGCGAACGAAGATTTTTATGCGGTTCCTTCTCCGAATTGCGTGCGGTATAAGCGCGCGTAGGTGCCGCCCGAAGCGAACAGATCGGCATGTTTTCCGCGCTCGACGATCCGGCCGCCGTCTACCACGAAGATGATGTCGGCCGAGCGGATCGTTGAAAGACGATGCGCGATCACGAGCGACGTGCGGCCTTGCATGCAGATTTCGAATGCCGCTTGGATTGCCGCTTCGCTCTCGGAGTCGAGGGAACTGGTGGCTTCGTCCAAGATGAGGATGCGCGGATCTTTGAGCAGCACGCGCGCAATAGCCAAGCGCTGGCGTTCGCCGCCTGAAAGTTTGTGGCCGCGCTCGCCGACGATCGTTTCGTAGCCCTCGGGCAGGCGCGCCACGAACGCCTCTAGGTTAGCGTTGCGGACCGCTTCGCGAATTTCGTCATCTGTGGCATCGGGTTTGGCGTAGCGCAAGTTCGCGGAGATCGTATCGTGAAAGAGATATGTCTCCTGCGATACGATGCCGATGTCGCGGCGCAGCGATTCGAGTGTGACGGCGCACACGTCGCGGTCGTCCACGAACACGGCGCCGCTCTGCGGATCGTAGAAGCGCGGAACCAACTGCGTGATCGTCGTCTTGCCCGCTCCCGACGGACCGACGAACGCGGCGATCTGCCCGGGCGCTACGTGAAACGACACGTCGTCGAGGATTTCGCGCCCGCCCTCGCTGTACGAGAAACATACATTTTCGAAGCGCACGTCGCCGCGGATGGTCGTCAGTTCTGTTGCCTCCGCAGGAGCATAGTCCTCGGGCGTCATGTCCAAATAATCGAAGATGCGCTCGAATACGGCCAGCGCGCTGACGATCTGCACTTGAATGCCGGCAAGCGCTGCAGCCGGCCCGTAGAGACGCCCTGCGATAAACGAGACGAACGCGACCACGACGCCCACCTGAATCGTTTGCAGTATGGTCATCCAGCCGCCGGCAAGCCAGATCAGCGCTGGACCGACGACCACCATAGCCGTGATGGACGCGAGAAACCAGCGTCCGACCATGGCTAAATTGATCTCGAGCTTCATCAAGTTGGTACCGACGCGGTAAAAGCGGTCGCGCTCGTAGTTCTCGCGCGCGAACGATTTGATGAGTGTGATACCCGAAATCGAGAGCGTTTCCTGAGTAATGGATTCGATCTCGTCCCGGCGCTCCCGCGTTTGCTTGCGTACGGCATACATCCGGCGGCCCACCGGGCCGAGTGGTACGATCATCAACGGCACGATGATGACCGAGATTAGCGCTAGGCGCCAGTTCCACACGAACATCGCAATGAGCGTGGTGAGGATAATTAAGATATTGGTGACGATCGTCGTCAGCGTGCCGGTAACGACGTTGTCGATGTTGTCCACGTCGTTGCTGACGCGGTTCATGATTTCACCGGTCTTGGTTCCAGTGAAAAACGCAAGCGGCATTTTGTGCAAATGCGCGACTAGACTCGTACGAATATCGCGCATGATGCCTTCGCCCACAAGCGAGTTCAAGTAGCCCTGCACGACGCCTAGTCCGGCGGTAAAGAATGCCGAAGCCACGATGATACCGACGAAAATCGAAAGCTCTCGGAAGTTTTTATTGGGGATCGCGGCGTCGATGATGCGCGCCGTCATGATGGCGGGGATCAGGCCGACGGCGGACGATACCAGAATGCACGCTAGCACCGTGCCTTGCGCGCGCCAATATGGTGAGAAAAGCGCGCCGATTCGTTTCCAATCGACGCGCTTGCGAACTTCTGGTTTGTCGGGCCGATACATGTTCGACCACATCAGCCCATGCCCGCCGAGCACGGCTATTTTTTGCCGTTTCTTAGAGCGGCTAGTTCAGTGAAAAGTTTCTTTTCTTTGTCGTTGAGGTTTTGGGGGAGCTGTCCGACGAGACGCACGTATTCGTCGCCGGCGCCGCCGCCCTTGACTTTGGGCATGCCTTTGCCCGTGAGACGCAGTAGTCGGTTGCTCTGCGTGCCTTCGGGAATGGTCATCGACACTTGGCCTGCCATCGTGGGCACTTTTACATCGCCGCCGAGCACGAGATCGTAAAGGCCGACCGGTAAATCAACGTAGAGATCGTCGCCTTTGCGCTGATACGTCGGATCGTCGCGGAGTTTGACGATGAGAAACAAATCGCCGTTCGTGCCGCCGTTTACGCCGGCGGCGCCTTGCCCGGCCAAGCGAATTCGCTGGCCGTTACCAATACCTTTTGGAACGCTCACCTCGAATTTTTTCGTGGCGAGCACGGTGCCGGTGCCGTGACAGTTGGGGCAGAGGCGACCGTCGAGCGTGCCCGTTCCCCGGCAGCGCGGACAGGCGTCCTCCAACTGTAACGACACGGATTTTTTGCCGCCGTCGTAGGCATCGCGTAGCGTCAGCTCGATCGTCGTTTCCAAATCCTGACCTCGCTGCGAAAACGGATTGCTTTGCGGCGTCTGGCGTCGCCCAACGCCGGAGAAGAACATATCGAAGAAGTCCGAGAAGCCGCTCGGACCGCTTTGCGCACCGCCGGCACCGCCGCCGCCGAAGTCGTAGAACGTCTGGTCCTGATGCGTCCGGTATTGGCGCTGCTGTTCTGCCTGGCGCGATGCCTGCTGCCAATCGGAGCCAAGCACGTCATACTTACGACGCTTCTCCGAATCGCCGAGCACCTCGTACGCCTCTTGAATGCTTTTAAACTTCTCTTCGGCTGCTTTCGCGTTGTCGGCATTGGCATCGGGATGCCATTTCTTGGCAAGACGGCGGTACGCCGACTTGATGTCTTTCTCTGCAGCATTCTTGGGAACGCCGAGAACGGCATAATAGTCCTTGTAGTTCATGCAGGCGCTTTGGTAACGAGCACCTGCGCAGGGCGCAGCAACTCCTCACCGATCGTATAGCCCTTTTTTGCGACCTCGACCATGGTGTCGTCCTCCGCGCCCTCGCGCGGCGGCACGGTGCCGATCGCTTCGGCAACGCGCGGATCGAACGGCTTGCCGATAACGTCGATTACCTTCACGCCTTCGGCCGTCAGCGTCGCTTCGAAACCTTTGAGCGTTTGCTCCAGGCCGTTGCGCAATCCGCCCTCGCTCGCGTCGAACTGCAGAGCGCGCTCGAGATTGTCGAGCACGGGCAGCAGCCGTTCGAGCAGCTTGCGGCGGTGCGACGTGACGATCGACTCGATGTCGCGCTGCATGCGTTTTTTGTAATTCTCGAAATCGGCCATCGCCATCAAGAACTTGTTGTAGTTTTCGTCGGCCTTAGCGTTGGCAACCGTCAGCTGCGCCTCAAAATCGTTCGCCGCTGCCGCAGACTCCTGAGGCGAACCCCCAGTTAAAACGTCATCATCAAACATATGAGTTCCATAACCCGTCATCCTGAGCGAAGCAAGAGTGGCGCATATCGCCACGGTGCGAAGTCGAAGGACAACCGCGAGGCTGTGGTTCGACTTCTCTCGCTTCGCTCGTTGCGCTCGCCATGACCGGCCGAGGGTCACTCGGCCTGTCATAGTGAGCGCCGGAAGACGCGGTTATTTGGCCTCCTTGAATTCGGCGTCGATGATATCTTCCGGCGGCGGCGCTTGTTCTTGCGACGCGCCGTTTTCGGACGGACCGCCCGCGGCCGCGCCGTCGGGCGCGGCGCCTTCGGCACCGGTGGCTTTGTAGAGTAGCTCGGCCATCTTGTACGATGCCGCCTGCAACTTCTCCGTAGCCGTCTTCACCTCTGCCGAGGTGCCGTTGTCGCTGACGCGTTTGAGTTCCGCGAGTGCGGACTCCACTTCGCCGCGCGCATCGACATCGAGTTTGTCGCCGACTTCCTTGAGCGACTTCTCGGTGGAATAGATCAGACTCGAAGCTTGATTGCGCACTTCGGCTTCGTCTTTTTTCGACTGATCGGCTGCAGCTTGCAGTTCGGCGTCTTTGACCATGCGGTCCACTTCCTCTTTGCTGAGGTTGGTGGATGCGGTGATCGTGATTTGCTGCTCCTTGCCGGTGCCTAGATCTTTTGCGCTCACGTTCACGATGCCGTTGGCGTCGATATTGAACGCCACTTCGATTTGCGGCACGCCGCGCGGCGCTGCCGGAATGCCTTCCAAGCGGAAACGTCCGAGCGTCTTGTTATCTTGCGCCATCGGGCGTTCGCCCTGCAGCACGTGAATATCCACCGACGTCTGGCCGTCTTCGGCAGTGGTGAAGACTTGCGACTTCTTGGTGGGAATCGTCGTGTTACGTTCGATGAGCGCCGTCATCACGCCGCCGAGCGTCTCCAAACCGAGCGAGAGGGGGGTTACGTCGAGTAGTACGACGTCGCGCACTTCGCCGGCCAACACGCCGGCTTGAATCGCGGCGCCGATAGCGACCACTTCGTCCGGGTTGACCGTGAGGTTTGGATCTTTGCCCGTTAGCTTTTTGACGAGTTCTAGGATGACCGGCATGCGCGTGCTGCCGCCGACCATCACCACTTCGTCGATCTTCGAGATGTCGATCTTGGCATCGGCTAGCGCACTCTTGAACGGCTGGATGCAGCGGTCGGTGAGGTCGCTAGTGAGTTCTTCGAACTTCGCGCGCGTCAACGTGATGTCGAGATGCTTGGGGCCGTTCTGATCCGCCGTGACGAAGGGCAGGTTGATGTTCGTCTGCACCACGGACGAGAGTTCGATCTTTGCCTTCTCGGCTGCCTCAGTGAGGCGCTGCATGGCCTGCTTGTCGCCGCTCAGGTCGATGCCTTGTTCCTTGCGAAACTCGCCGACCAGCCATTCGACGACGCGTTGATCGTAATCGTCGCCGCCCAAGTGCGTGTCGCCGTTGGTGGACTTTACTTCGAAGACGCCGTCGCCCACTTCCAAAATGGAAACGTCGAACGTGCCGCCGCCGAGATCCCATACCAGGATCGTTTCATTGCCTTTTTTATCGAGCCCATAGGCTAGCGCGGCCGCGGTGGGTTCGTTGATGATGCGCAACACTTCGAGGCCCGCAATTTTGCCGGCATCTTTCGTCGCCTGACGCTGCGAGTCGTTGAAATATGCGGGAACGGTGATCACCGCTTTGGTGACGCGTTCACCCAAGTAGTTACTCGCGTCGTTTGCGAGTTTCTGGAGGATCATAGCCGAAATTTCTTGCGGCGTGTAATCCTTGCCGTCGATCTTGACGGAGTAACCGGTCTCGCCCATATGACGCTTGATCGAAGCGATCGTGCGTTCCGGGTTGGTGATTGCCTGACGTTTTGCGAGCTGGCCCACCAACCGTTCGCCGGTCTTTGTGAATGCCACGACCGACGGAGTTGTGCGCGAGCCTTCTGCGTTGGGAATGACGGCGGGCGACGAGCCCTCCATCACGGAAACGACCGAATTCGTCGTTCCAAGGTCGATGCCGACCACTTTAGCCATTATGAATTAATCTCTCTTTCCGAGTCCGTGGACCAGCCGTTTCCGGGCGCTGACGCGCCGCGGTTAGGCCTTGCCGCTTACCAGACTCAAGGACAGTAGCGTACCCACTATAGTACTGCGTGGGCCGTGCAAGGTTCCACTCTTTTGACCCAATGTGCGCGGGATTGGTTGCAGGAGAGACCTGCAATAAAAAGAGGCGCAGCCGCTCGTGCTGCGCCTCTTTTGGGCCTGAACGTCAGGCGTCTTACGGGCCCTGCAGTTGCGGTGGCTGTTGTTGCTGTTGCTCCTGCTGCGCCAGAGCCTGTGGCATCGTGCCCAGCGTAATGGTGGCCAGGCGCTTTGCGCCTTGCGACCAGAGCTCGACCTTTAGCTTGTCGCCCGGTTTCTTGGACTTGATGTAAGCGTCCAGCGCCTTGTAATCGTCGAATGACTTGCCGTCGACCTTGAGGATCACGTCGCCCGGCTGGATGCCAGCTAGATCGGCCGGGGCGCCGCTGTACACCTTATAGACGCCTACGCCGCCCTTGCCGGTATAGCCGGTCTGGTTTTTGAAGCCCGGGGTGACCTGCGTGATCATGACGCCCGCGAAGACCTGACCCGGCAACTGGTGGATGCCCGGGTTCTGCAGCAGGCTGACCACTTCGCGTTTGACGATGTTCGACGGAATCGCAAAGCCGATGCCCTGCGCGTTGGCGTTGACCAGCTGGTTGATGCCGATCACGTTGCCATCGATGTCGATCAAGGGGCCACCGGAGTTGCCTGGGTTGATCGGAGCCGATGTCTGCAGAAGACCTTTAAAGTTGATGTCCTGTCCGCTCTCGGTGCGCGCGGTTTCGTTGCGGTTGAACGCCGAGACTACGCCGACCGTTACGGAGTCTTGCAGATCGTATGGCTCGCCGATGGCAATGGCCCACTGTCCCTGCTGCAGCTTGTCGGAATCGGCCAACGTGAGGGGCGGTGGGAGTTTACTGTAGTTGTCGACCTTGATGATTGCAACGTCGGCGCCGATGGATTCGGAGACGATGTGCGCCGGCATCTTATCGCCGTTGGCGAATACGACGGTTAGCTTTGTGATCTTCGCACTGTTAGGCGGCGTGACGACATGCGCGTTGGTGACGATGTCACCCATCGCGTCGTATACGAAGCCCGAACCCGAGGCTTGGCCCTTGAGCGATTGCCACTGGCCTTGCTGGCCGGTGACCATCTGCGTGAAGGGATCGAACGGCATGTAGCGCCGTCCGCCGATGTCTACTTGGATGGCCACGACCGAGGGTTTCGTGCGTTTGACCGCGCTGACGATGCGGTCTTGATCGCTGACGCCGTTGAGCGGCTGCGCCATCACGGCCGGCGGCGTATTGTTGGGGCCGGCCACGTTGGCGAGATGCGTGCTCGCGTAAATCAGCATCAGGAACGAGCCGACGATAGCGCCGGCGAGCGCCACGATAATCGTGGGCAAAATTCGGTTCTTCTGCATAAACATATCTACTTTACGAACGACGAAAGGTCTCAAAAAGTGCCGCGAGGCGGCCTATCGGCCGCTATTTGCCCGCGACGGGCGCGTCCGAAACGATCAAACCGTCGCGTACCCGGATCACGCGGTTGGCATGGTGGGCCACATCTTCGTCGTGCGTGACCATGATGATCGTTCGACCCTGCGCGCTTAACTTTCCGAACAGCGAGAGTACATCCTCGCTGGTGGCGGTATCCAGATTGCCGGTTGGTTCGTCCGCCAGGAGGACGGTTGGGTCGTTGATCAACGCGCGAGCGATGGCCACGCGTTGCTGCTGGCCGCCCGAGAGTTCGCTGGGCTTGTGGCGCCCGCGGTCTGCCAATCCGACCGTCTCCAGCGTGTTTTGCGCGCGATCCAAGCGCTCTCGCGTGCTTATGCCGGCGTAAAAAAGCGGAAGCGCGACGTTCTGAAGCGCGTTGGTGCGCGCCAGCAGGTTGAACCCCTGAAAGATGAAGCCAAGTTTGCGCAGGCGTATCTGTGCCAACTGATTGTCATCGAGCTTCGAAACGTCGGTGCCGTCGAGCAGATACGTGCCGCCGCTGGGGCGGTCCAGGCAGCCGATCAAATTCATCAGTGTCGATTTTCCCGACCCCGACGGACCCATGATTGCCACGTACTCGCCGCGCGCGATGCCGAACGTTACGCCGCGCAGCGCCTGCACCTCAAGCGCGCCCATCGTGTAGGTTTTGGTGACGTCGCGGATGTCGATCGCGAGCGTGCCGTTATTCATAGCGAAGTGCCTCGATGGGATCGAGCCCGGCGGCTCGGTAAGCGGGGTATGTGCCGAATGCCAGCGTGACGACCGTCCCGAAAATCACGGCGAGCTCTACCGAGTGCACCCACGCGATAGGTACGATGACGCCGGAGATTTTGATGATGTAGGCGTGGTTGATCCACCACCCGATGCCCAGCCCGGCAAACGTTCCGAGGACGCATCCGGTAAAGGCCAGCAGCGCGGCCTCCAGCAGAAACTGCAGCAAGATCTGTCCGCGGCGCGCGCCGATCGCTTTGCGCACGCCGATTTCGCGCGTGCGTTCGGTGATGGAGACCAGCAGCACGTTCATGATGCCGATGCCCGCGACTGCGAGCGATATGGCGCCGATCACACCGACGATCGTGGTGAGGACGCCGAAAAAGATGTTGAGCTGATTGGCGATGAAACGGCTGTCGAACGTCTGATACGTGAATTTGTTGTTGTTGAATCCGCTGACGGCGTCTTTGACGGTATTCTCGGTTTGCGTCATCGTATCGAGATCGGTAACGAGCACTTGCACCTGATAGACCTTGCTGCCGCGCAAGTACTGCCGCGCGAACGTGCTGGACGGCACCAGGACGTCGGGCGCGAAGTTGAAGTCCAGCGCTCCACTGGGCGGCTTGGCGAGCACCCCAACCACGGTGCAGCGCAAGTTGCCCGCGCGAATTTCGCGGCCAGTCACGTCGGAGCCGTCGGGGCTGAGCTTCTCGAACGCATTATCGGAGAGCACGCACACCCGCGCCGCGCTACTGATGTCGGCCTGCGAGATCAGGCGCCCCGATGCGAGTGGCTGCGAATAAAACTCGGGGTCCGCGCCGACTGGCGCAAGGCTGAGTTGCGCGTTGTTGTGGCCCAGATACATCGTGCTGGTGACGCTGGAGTATGCGATCGCTTCGCGCACGCCGGGCAGCGTGTTGAGCGATGCAACTTGTTTGAGCGTGATGCCGGACTTTAAGTTGAAACCTTGCTGGCTGTTCGGGTAGAGCACGAACGTATAGTTGCTCATGCCTTGAAAGACGCCGGTCATGGCACCGGCGGTCGCGCTGCCGAGCACTTGGATCGCAATGACCGCGCCGACGCCAACCACTAAGCCGAGCACTGCCAACAGCGTGCGCAGTCGATTTGCGGCAAGCGTGGCAATGGCTTCGGCGAGATACGACAGCATGCGTTACGACCGCAGCGCTTCGACCGGATCGAGGGTGCTCGCGCGCAACGCCGGATACGTTCCGAACACCGCGCCGACTCCGAGCGAAAAGGCCAGACCCGCCAGCGCGACGGTAAGATACGGCACGTCGGGTTTCCCGGTGAAGTGCGCCATGGCGTTGCCCGCCGCGGCGATGATGACGAAACTGAGCAGCAGGCCCAAGAACCCGCCGGCCAGCGAGAGCAGCACCGCTTCCATGAGGAACTGGAGAACGATGTCGCTGCGGTTTGCGCCGATGGATTTGCGGATGCCGATCTCGCGCGTGCGTTCGGCTACCGAAACCAGCATGATATTCATGATACCGATGCCTGCAACCAGCAGCGAAATCGCGCCGATCGCCGTCAGGCTGGCGGCGATGATGTCGAGCACCTTATCGTTCTGTTCTAACTGCTTGCGCGTGCTCTGAATGGTGTATTTGGCCGCGGCACCGTGTAGATGCTGGAGCGCCGTGGTAATGGACGCGGTCGCGGTGTCTTCGTCATCGGGCGAGTTGAGCCAAACGTAGATTCCGTCCACGTTTCCGGGCGCGAAGTTGTGATACGTCGTGAAGGGCAGCACGAAGAAGTACGTGCCGCCGAAATAGTTTTCCGCAGTTCCCTTATCCGTATCGGGGATGCCGACTACGCGAAAGCGCGCGCCGTTGACCGTGATGTATTTCCCCAGCGCTGCCTCGTCACTGCCGTAAAACTGAAAGGCGAGGTCGTGCGAGATCATGCAGACTTGGGCTGCCGAAGCCTGATCGCCCGGCGAGAACGCGCGCCCGGCCAGCACCTCCATCTTCGGGTCGCCGCCGTACCACGAGAAACCGAACGCGCGCTGTTTCTGCGTGAGATAGCGCAGATTATAACGGCGTGGATTGACGAACGAAGCAAACGCGCTGTAAAAAGGCGTGACATTCTCGATGGTACCGCCCGACGTCGCCATTAGCACGTTGGCATCGCGAAAGCGCAGCTGCGCCTGCGACGGGTTGGCTTGTTTGGGATCGGCGACGATCGTGAGATTGGGAAATGCCGAGGTGCTGACGGTGCTGTTGATTGCCTTCGTGGCCCCGACGGAGAGCCCGTACACCGAGGTCACTGCGGCAACGCCGATCAGCATCCCCAGCATCGTGAGGATCGAACGGGTCGTGTTGCGTAGCAGTGCGTCGAACGCCGCGCCGACGTACGCGATGAGGCGATTCACGCTCGACTAGGTGTTCGTGGGCATCGGCGACGCTTGCGGCATTGGCGTCACATACGCTCCCGGAAGTACGCCGTCGGTGCGGCTGGCAATCACCACGTCGCCCGGCTTGAGCCCCGAGGTGATAACCGTCTGTGCGTCGTTCGTGGCGCCGGTCTTCACGGTGCGCTTTTCGGCTTTGCCGTTGACCACCACGAACACCGACGACGCTTTGCCCGTCTTCGTGATTGCGATTGACGGAATCGCGATGGCGTGCGGAATGTGCTGCGTGACGATGTCGATGTCGACCGTCATGCCGTCCTTGAGAAAGTCCGGCGACTTGTCGAGCGAGATTGTGGTCAGTACTTGTTTGGCCGTGTTCGAAGTATCGGTCGACTTCACCGCGATCGGCGAGACGTACGTAACGTGCCCCGGGATCGTCTGGTTGGGGAAATCTTCGCCGGTAACGTTTGCGGACTGTCCTACTTTGATATTAATGATGTCCTGTTCGTCGACTTGCGCCTGCACGACGTAGCGCTCGCCCTGCGCAATCGTGAAAAGCGATTGGCCGGCCGTTACTGCGTCGCCGATTTGGATCGTGCGCGTTGCATCGGCGGGTTGCGTTGCGATCGACTGGATCGTTCCGTCGAACGGCGCTACGATGCGCGTGAAGCCGAGTTGCTGCTGGTCCTGCGCGTTGAGGATCTGGGCCTTTTGAGCCGCTGCAACCGCGTACTGCACGCTGTTTTGCCCGTATCCCGAAACGGCTCCCAGACGCAGTTGCTCGAGAGACTGCTGGTACTGCACCTTGGCCTGCTGGAGTTTCGAAGAGTCGGTGTCGAGCTGCTGACGCGCGATCGCTTTGTTGGCATACAGGTTGACGTCGGCATCGTAAGTCTTTTGCGCGAGATCCAAAGCGCTTTTCGCGGTTGCGACCGCCGCTTGATACTGCACTTTCGCGTTCTG
>CAJDWF010000015.1_pt1 | contig 32958 bp, 26 predicted proteins | sample 7391541 | NCBI WGS metagenome assembly CAJDWF01 (sample SAMEA7055727, study PRJEB34461) | soil metagenome | biome: terrestrial ecosystem; feature: Peninsula; material: soil | place: Antarctica | collected 2016
GCCACACCGAAGAACTCTGCGCCCACCGCGCGACGTCGTCGAGCCGCGACAGCATGAATTTCCCTGGCTCTACCGCCACTGAAATCCACCTTTCTTCCATACATATGCGTAACCGACCGCAAGCACGATGACGAACGCAACCATTTCAGTCAGGCCGAAAACGCGCAGCGCGTGCATCTCAACAGCCCACGGATAAAAGGACGCCGCTTCTACGTCGAATACGACGAAGAGCATCGCGATAAGATAAAAGCGCACCGGAAAACGTCCGGAAACGGTCGACGTCGGCTCGACGCCGCACTCGTACGCCTCATCTTTTTGCGGATTCGGTTTTGCTCGCCCGAGCAGGCCGGGCAAGAACGTGAAGAGCAACGCCGCCGCCAGCGCGACGGCGAAGTAAATCGCGACGGGACCGTAGGGGTTCATAGGCTGGGCTTGTCTTGCACAAAACGCAAAAATAACCTGGCCGACATACCGAAGCGAGCGGGCAGTTTCACAGGCAAGGCAGGCCATGTAATGGTACATGTACGGCATGAGACTGCGCTATGGAATTCTCGGGCTCGTTCTTCTGCTCTCGCTCGGCGCCCAAGGCGGCGGCTGCAACAACCACATCGTCGGTGTCCAAGATTATGGCAGCGTTACCGGCCGCGTGATCGACGCTCAAACCAACAAGCCCATCGGCGGCGCGCTGGTGTCGGTCGGGTCGCTCTATACGGCCAACGCCGATTCCCAAGGCGCGTTCACCATCGCCCAGGTCCCCGTTGGCGAGCAGCGCGTCATGGCGCGCTCGGCAGGCTACGTCACCAGCGCCGTTACGGTCGAGGTCACGAAAGACGCCACCGCGACCGCGGGCTACCTGCGCCTGCCGCCGGTCAGCGGCATGGAAGGCGGCCCCACACCGCCGCCCACGCCATCGCCCACGCCGACCCCTTTCGTGTGGTGGAGCACCTCCCCGTCTCCACTTCCATCACCGACGTAACCTTATTCGTGTAGGCGCATGTCGGCGAGGTCGAGATCGTATTGGATGTTCCGGAATACGTCGTCGGGAATTCTTCCGGCTCGACGCCACGTGAGGATCGCGTGACGCTCGGCTTGCAGCGCTTCGCGCTGTAGTTGGTGGTCGACAGCGTTCTCCGCCGGCTCCTCGCTGTCGGCAGCGTCGAGATGACCTTGTAAGTGCGCGATGCGCTGCTGGTATTCGCCCAGCAGTCGGCCGGCACTTTCCCATTGCAGCGACGTGGCAAATGCGTGTTCCAGCGAATGCAATTTCTGCACGCCGGCTTCGAGCGCGTGAATGCGTACCTTCGTCTCCTGGGCTTCCTGCGCGCTAGTTTCCGTCACCCCCAAGCGTTTGATCAGCGGCGCGAGCGTGAGCCCTTGCAGCACCAGCGTTGCGAAGATCACGCAGAAGGCGATGAACACCATCTCGTCGCGCGCCACGATGCGCACGCCGCCCAACGCGAACGCCGGAATCGCGAGCGCCGACGCGAGCGACACGATGCCGCGCATGCCGGTCCACGCGATGATCAGCACCGCACGCCACGACGGCGCCGGTTCGCGGTCGCGAATGCGCTTGTTGAACATGCGCGGCAAATATGTTACGGGAAATACCCACACCAAGCGAATCAAAATCACCAGCACGCTGATGACGACCGCGTCGAGAGCGATGTGCACGGGGCCGTTGAGGGCGCTGGAGTTCGCAGCAAGCGAGTGCACGATCGTGCGCAGCTCGAGGCCGATGACGACGAACACGAACCCGTTGAGTACGAACGAGAAGACTTCCCACACCGATGAGCCGACGAGGCGTGCTTCGGAACCCAGCACCACCGCGGAACGGCGGCCCAGGAAGATGCCCGCGGCGACGGCCGAGAGTACGCCCGACACGTGCAGCGCTTCGGCCGGCAGATACGCGAGATACGGCGCAACCAGCGTGACCGCGTTAACGATCGATGCGTCGCCGCTCCCAGCCTTATTTAACAAACGATATGCGCCATCGATCAGCAGCGCAACGATGAGACCGACAGCGATGCCGCCGATCACAACCAGGAAGAACGTGCCGACCGCGTGCACGAACGAGAACGTGCCGAACACCACAGCAGCGATCGCGAAGCGATAGAGCACCAGCGCGCTCGCATCGTTGACCAAACTCTCGCCGGTTAAGATCGCCGCGATGCGCCGCGGCACGGCCAGCCGCTGCAGGATCGCGTCCGCCGCGACCGCATCGGGCGGCGCGACCACCGCGCCCAGCACGAATGCCAGCGGCCACGACAACGTATCGGGACGCAGCGCGTGCGCGACCACCGCGACGATGACGGTGGTAAATACGACCAACCCCAGCGCCAGCAAGCCGATCGGCCGCGCGTTGCGCTTGAACTCAAACCAATCGGTGCGCCACGCCGCGCCGAAGAGCAGCGGCGGCAGCACCACGATAAACACGGCGTTCGGATCGAGCGAAACTTCCGGTAAACCTGGAATGAACGCGAGCACGGTGCCGCCGATCACCAGCGCCACGGGATACGGCACGCCGATACGTTTGGCAAACGCCGAGAGCGCGATGACGGCGCAGAGTAGCACCGCTACCAGCAGCGCCGCGTTCATGCGATAGCTGCTCCGATCGCCGCGCGCAGCTCCAGCAGCCCCGCGCCGGTTTTGGCGCTCACGGGCAGCGCGCCCGGCTCACTCGGCAATTCGCCCGACACCGCGTCGCATTTATTGAACGCAATGATGCGCGGAGCGGTACCGAGTTCCAAGTCGCGCAGCAGCGCGTCCACCGCAACACGCTGGCGCGGCCAGTCGGGATTGCTTGCGTCGATGACGTGCACCAGCACGTCCGCTTCGCGCAGCTCTTCAAGCGTCGCGCGAAACGCGTTGACGAGATCTTTCGGAAGGTCGGTGATGAATCCGACGGTGTCGGCTAAACGCACGTTTTTCCCAGGTCCTAAATATGCGCGGCGGACCGTGGGATCGAGCGTTGCGAACGGACGATCGGCTACCAGCGCATCGGAACGCGTCAGCGCGTTGAGCAGCGACGACTTGCCGGCGTTGGTATAGCCCACGAGCGCAACCAGCGGTTCCGAGCGCGCGCCGGATCGGCGCGTAGCGCGCTGACGACGCACGTCTTCGAGCTGCCGCGCCAATGCCGAGACCCGCTCCCCGATACGACGACGATCGACTTCGAGTTTCGTTTCGCCGGGACCGCGCGTGCCGATGCCGCCGCCCAAGCGCGAGAGATCGGCGCCCATGCCGATGAGATTCGACTGTCGGTAGCGCAGCTGCGCCAGCTCCACTTGCAGTTTGCCTTCGCGGCTGCGCGCGTGTCGCGCGAAGACGTCGAGAATCAGCATCGTGCGATCCACGATCGGCAGCGGCACGATCTTCTCCAAGTTCTTGCGCTGACGTGGGCGCAGATCGTTAAACGAAAACAGGATCGTCGCGCCGCGTTCTTTCGCCAGGTCCGCGATTTCGTGCACCTTGCCGATGCCGAAAAGCGTCGCGGGATCCACCGCGTCGCGGCGCTGTACGACGCGTTCGAGCACGTGCGCGCCCGCCGCTTCGATCAGCGCCTCGAACTCGGCAAGCTCGGGCTCCATCGGTCGACGGGGATCGCGCAGATCCACGGCGGCGACGATGCCGGTCGGCGGCGCGCCGCGCGTTACGACGCGATCGGCTTCAAACGATTGACGAGCCACCGTACTCCTTCGTTATATCGCGGCCCGGGCCGCTCCAGTATCGCCGCGTCCGGCAGCGTCCACACGCGCTTGGCGCGCACCGCACGCAGGCTGCGCCACGGCTCGCGACTCAACACTTCGTCGAGATGCACCGACGGATCGGCGACGATGACGTCGGGCTGCAGGCGCAGCAATGTTTCGTCGCCGTACGCAGAGTAGCCGCTCGAGAGCGGCCCGACCGCATTGCGTCCGCCCGCGAGCAAAATCAGCGTCGCAATGTATGAGTTGGAGCCGACGGTGAAGACCGGCTGGACGCCGAGCACCACGAACACGCGGGGATGATGTTTGAACGATCGCGTCTGCACGCGCAGCGCCGCCGTTTCTATGTGCAGATGCGCGACGAGCGCCTCTGCCGCATTGGAGCGTCCGGTCAGTTCGCCCACGCGTTGGATGGAAGAAAAGAGATCGTCGTAGGTCAGGTCATCGATGAACTCCACCCGCACGTGCAGTGCCGACAAATCTTGCGTCATGCGCGCCTGCGACGCGATAGCCAACACGTAATCGGGATGCAGGCGCAAGATTTTCTCGGCATCCACGCTTGCAAAATCGCCCACCACCGGAAGATTCTTCGCGCACGGCACGTCGTTGTTAAACGAAGAGACGCCCACGAGCTGTTTGCCCGCGCCGATCGCGCAGATGTCTTCGGAAAGGGACGGCACGAGCGACACCAGGCGCCGCTCGCGCGGCGGCCGCAGCGGCGCTTGCGCGGGGGCCGAGCACGCGGCGAGCACGATCGCGGCGACCGCTAGGGCGCACCAACGGCGTAATTGCACGTGCGCGTCTTTGCTCGTCCCAGGAAGTTCCGCCTCCCGCCCCGTAGTGGCAGCATCCAGGTTTTGTGCGCGGGAAGCCGGTGAGATGCCGGCACGGTCGCGCCACTGTATGCGGGAAGCCGCTCGACGTCACTGAGGTAACACTCGGGAAGGCTCGAGCAACGGCAACGATCCGCGAGTCAGGATATCGGCACAAAACCGCCACGCAACGCTTCCTCGCGAAAAGGAAAGGTCGTTTCATGTCGGTTTCTCGTCTTTTGTCGCGCGCGCTCTGCGCCGCAGGCCTGCTCTTGTTCCCGTGCGTCGTCGGCGCGCAGACGCTGCCCTCGCCATCGCCCACGCCCTCGAGCGCGCCCCAAATCGCGCACGTCGTCACCAGCGATCGCGGCAGCGAAAAGCTCTCTTCTTCCGCCCGCACCACTTACGTCGTCACGCGCGCGCAGATCGAACGCTACGGTTATCAAACCGTCGCCGACGCCATCGCAACGCTGCCCGGCGTAAGCCTGGAGCGGTACGGACCGGATGCGGCCGCATCGTCGCTCTCGATTCGCGGCAGTTCGAGCGCCGAAGTGCTCGTGCTCGTCGATGGCGTGCCCAGCGGCGGATCGCAGATCGCCGACGACGACGTTGCTACCATGCCCACCGCCGGCGTCGAGCGCATCGAAGTGGTCGAGGGCGGCGGATCCACGCTCTATGGTTCCGGCTCGATGGGCGGCATCGTCAACATCATCACCGCGCCGATGCGCGGCACGTCGGCCAGCGCATCGATGGGTTCGTTTGGGACCAGCGATCTGCGCGTCCAGACGCCTTATCTGAGTTTCGAACGCGCGGGCGGCATCGACGATTACGCGCTGCCCGACGGCACGTCGCGTTTCAACGACGATTATATGGTGTGGAACGCGCGCGGCGCGTATAACGCCAAACTCGGCAGCGTGGAAGCGCAGTTTCGCGTCGGGTTAACCGATCATCACGTCGGAACGCCGGGCGCGACGAACTATCTGCTCTCGGCCACCAGCCGTCAAGACGACCTAGCGCGCAGCGCGATCGCAACGTTCTCGACCGTGCACGCAGCAACGACCGCCACGCTGCAGCTCGGCGCTACGTCGAAATCAAACGACTATACGTGCAACGCGCTCGTGGACGACTCGTGCCCAAACGTCTACTACCCGATACCGTCGGCGCCGCCGTACGGCTCGCCGTTCGCGTCGCTGGTAACCGAGTCGCGCGTGCAGGCCAGCCTGCGCTTCGAGAGCGAGCACGCATACGCGCGCACGGTGTACGGCCTCGATCTTTCGCGCGGTACCGCGCGTGTGGACGATGGCACGGACCCGCTCGAAATCCACGGCTTCGCGCAGACGGCCGCCTACGTCCAGCAGAGCTGGAACGACGATCGTGGCGACTCGTTCTCGGCGGGCATTCGCGGCGAACGCGACGGCGCGCAGGGTGGCGCCATCTCGACATCGCTCGGCGCCATCGCGCGGTTCTCGAACGCGATCTCGCTGCACGCGACCTTGGCGACCGCGTTCCGCGCTCCTACGGTCGAAGACCTGTACTATCCGTATTTCTCCAATCCCGATCTCGCTCCCGAACGCGCACGCGTCGGCGACCTCTCGCTCGACGACGCGCAGTTGCTGGGCGGCACGTCGCTGACGTGGTTCGCGATGACGGCCGAAAATCTCATCGCGAGCTATCCGCCGATCTATCTGCCCGACAACGTCGGCCACGCGTCCATCGCCGGGCTGACGTTTACCACCCAGACCGTACCGCTGCACGGCATCTACACGAAACTCGTGGTCACGAATCTCTATCGCGCGCAAGACCTGGTCACCGACTCGCGGTTGCCGGGCCGCGGCCCGGTGCTGCAGGCGAATCTCGAACTCGGGTACCTCGGCAACGCGCAAAGCGCCGTGCAAGGCGCGGCGATCACCGTGCGCAACGAAGGCGCGCGCGGGTACGTGGATCCCACGCAACCGCTCTTCGATCAGCCCGTCGCGTATTCCGACATCGGCGCGTTCGTGCGCCTTCGCGTGAGCCGCGGTTCGCTGCTCACGCTGCGCGGGTTCAATCTCGGCAACGAACGTTACGGCGAGTTCGCGGGCTATTCGATGCCAGGTCGCTCGTTCGCGCTCGAGCTCTCGTCGAAATAACATGGCCGCGCGGCTGACGGGTTTATTGCTCCTGGCACTTGCGGTGCTGGGCGCAAGCCTGTTGGCGGGCGGCACACCGATCTTGCCAGCCGACGTATTTGCGGCGATCCTGCATCCGCATTCCGGCAGCGACGTCGCCATCAGCGTGTGGCAGATTCGCATGCCGCGCGCGTGCGTTGCGGCGTTCGTCGGCGTGCAGCTCGCCATCGCCGGCACGCTGATGCAAGGCATGCTGCGAAACCCCTTGGTAGATCCATATCTGACCGGCACCAGCGCGGGCGCGGGCGCTGCGATCGCCGTCGCCATCGTGGTTGGCGCGCCGCCAACGCTAATTCCGGCAATCGGTTTCGTTGCGGGCCTCGTCACCGCGCTGCTGGTCGCAGCGCTCGCGCGACGCGGAACTGGACTCGACGCGACGCGCTTGATTCTTGCCGGCGTCTCGCTCTCTGCGCTCTTCTCCGCATTTATCACGATCGTGTTGATCCGCCAGCAGAACTCCGACTATGCGGTGCAGATCATCTCCACGCTCGCCGGATCGCTTGCGGGACGAGGCTGGCACGACATCGCGGCCGCCATTCCGTACACGATCGTCGGGCTCGCGCTCAGTGCGGCGTCCACGCCGGCGCTCAATGCATTGCGCGTCGGCGACGTGCGCGCGATCGCGAGCGGCGTCAACGTTAATCGCGCACACTGGTTGATTCTCGCCGCAGCGGCACTATTGACGGCAACTGCGGTCGCACTCTCGGGCATCGTCGGTTTTCTGGGGTTGATCGTGCCGCACGTGGCGCGCCGAGCGGTCGGCACCGACGCGCGCGTGCTGCTTCCCGCCTCTGCATTCTTAGGCGCGGCGCTCTGCGCCGCTGCCGATGCCGTGAGTCGAACGATTGTGGCCCCTGCCGAGCTGCCGATCGGCATCGTGCTGGCGTTCGTGGGCGTGCCGGCGTTTCTGTATCTCTACATCCGTCGCGAGCGCGTTACGGAATGATAGAAACGCGCGCGCTGCAAATCGTTATGGAAGGGCGCACGCTGCTGCACGATGTGACGCTGAGCGCGCGGCCGGGCGAGCTCGTCGCTCTGCTCGGCGCAAACGGCGTCGGGAAAACGACCCTGCTGCGCACCCTCGCGGGCCTGCGCGTTGCTTCCGCCGGCGAGGTGCTGGTGAACGGCCACAACGTGGCCTCGCTCTCGCATCGCGCACGTGCGCTCGCCGTCGCGTACGTACTGGCCGAAGACGCCGACATCGACGACATTTTAGTTGCAGACACGGTGCGCATCGGTCGCTATGCATTCCATCCGTGGTGGGAATGGGGTGACACGGTCGGTGACGATGCCGCTGTGGAGCGCGCGCTGCAGGCCGCCGACTTGCAGGCGTTCGCGCTGCGGAGCGTGCGTTCGCTCTCAACCGGCGAACGACAGCGCGTCTGGCTGGCACTCGCGCTCGCACAGGAGTCTCCGGTGCTGCTGCTCGACGAACCGACGAGCCATCTCGACGTGCGCGTCGCACACGCTATGCTACAATTATTGCGCGATCAAACGCGCGAAGGCAAAGCGATCGTGTGCGCAATGCACGATCTCAACGAAGCCGCGGCGTATGCCGATCGCATCGTGCTGCTTGGCGACGGGCACGTGCTCGCGGACGGTCCGCCGCAGCGCGTTCTCGCGGGCGACGCCGTCGAGCGCGCATACGGGGTTACGATGGAACGCGTGCGCGCGGCCGACGGCTCGCTGCGCGTGTTTGCACACAGCCGTTAGCGGCGCATCCGCAGCGCGCGTAAATCCGAACCGAGCGCCCAGCCCGTAACGCCGTTCAGCTTGCCGTGCGAGATGCGAATGCCTACCGCGTCGTCGGTACCGCTGCGATACTTGGGATGCACGAAGTTCGCTACGCATGCGATCACAACGGCGCGCGTACCCGCCTCAGTCAAGCGCGCGTGCGGAAGCAGCGCGCGATCGACGTCCCACGAACCCGTTTGATAGGCCGCCAAACGAAAGCGCGAATCCCACAGGAACACGTCGGGATCGTCGCCTTCGCCGAGGAGCGCCACGCGCTGTCCCACCGCGAAGGCGCAGGCCGGTGCCGCCGGTGACGGCGAGGGCCGCGCAAACGAAACGGCGAGCAGCGTGCAGGCAACGAAGATCCAGATGCGCTTAGACATGTTCGGTTCCCGCGTGAAGACGGATCGCTAGAATCGCCAAGTCGTCGCGCAATTGATTCCCTTCGAGCGCGCGCACTTTCGCCACCAGCTCGTCGGCTAGACGCTGAGGCTCTTGGCTGCTGTGTTCGATCATTTCCATCGCACCGGTCTCGCCGAGCATTTCGCCGCGACGGCTGCGCGCCTCGGTCAAGCCGTCGGTCGCCAGCACGACCATGTCCCCCTCGGTGAGGTGGACGATCTGCGTGCCAAATGGTTCCTCCATGACGCCCAGTACCGGTCCCGTTACGGCCAGCTGCTGCACGCCCGATGAGCGACGAACGAACGCCGAATCGTGACCCGCGGACGCGTATCGCAGTGCTCCCGATTCGATATCCAAGACGCCGACGAACATCGAGACGAACAGATATGGATTGTCCACCGTATGCGAAAACGCGGTATTGAACTCCGCCAAAATCGCGCCGGGGTCGCGGCGGCGCAGCGCGATGCCCCGAATCGTAAACTTAATGAAGGCGGTGAGCACCGCGGCATCCACGCCTTTGCCGCTGACGTCGGCGATGAGAATGAGCGCCAGCGTATCGGAGAGCCGGTACATATCGAACACATCGCCGCCGACCGCGAGATTACTGCGCGCGGCCGCGTAAGCACTGCCCACCAGGCAGTTAGGAAGTTCGATGTGTTCGCTTCGAAACGCGCGCTGCAGGATGTCGGTGGTCATGCGTTCGCGTTGAAGCTTGCGCCCCAGCCGCGCCCCGAGCGCGTTAAACGTGATCGCGAGCACGCCGAAAAACAGAAATAACAGTGCGCTGACCCATAACGTGCGGTTGAGCTGGCGCACCGCATCGCTAGCCAGTTGCCGATTGCGGCCGGCGAGATCGACGCGAATGGCGTTGGCGATTTGCTCTTCGTAATCGGAATAGATCTTGTTGCGCTTGTCGATGTCCGACGGTTTGGCATTGGGATGTTCGAGCATTGGCTGCGCGACTTCGCGCCGCCAATCGCTCTGCGCCGACGAGTATTCGTCCATACTGCCAATCGTCGCTGCGAGGTCTTCGCTTTCCAACTCGCGCCGGATCGAGGCCTCACCGTCGGAAAATTGTCGAACCGACGCCTCGTATTGCTGACGGTAGAATGGGTCCTTCGTAATAGTGTAGGCGCGAATGAAGTTCTGTTCGCCGATCTCTAAGCGCAGCAGCTCTTCCAATCGCAGCTGCGTTTGTTGGATAGCGCGCTGACGCGCGAACGTATCGGCGATGTGCGCGCGCACTTGGAACGCAACAAAAACGACCAAAATAAGGCCGACGGCGAGGATGGCCGGCCACACGAACCTGCTCGTATTTCGATCGAGGGAAGCGGGTGTAGGTTTCACTCGGCAGCCCTCCGAAGCCACGGCAACATGCGAACGAAGATAAATCCTGGTATCTTTAAGTCGTACGACATCCGCGGGATTTATCCGGCAGAATTAAATGAAGAAACCGCCTACGCGGTCGGCCGCTGCTTCGCATCGTTGCTCGGCGCCAAGCGCATCGCGGTTGGACGCGACATGCGCGCCTCGGGCGTGGCGCTCTTCGAAGCCTTCGCGAAAGGCGCCTGCGAGTCGGGCTGCGACGTAAGCGATATCGGGCTCGTGTCGACCGATGCGCTCTATTTTGCAGTCGGCAAGTTCGCGTACGACGGCGGCGTCATGATCACCGCGTCGCACAACCCGGCACAGTATAACGGTATGAAGCTCACAAGAGCGCAAGCGCAGGCCATTTCATTCGATACCGGGCTCTCGGAGATGCGCGACCGCATCCTCGACGACGATCTTCCCGCCGTCGCTGCGATGCCGGGCCGCGTCGATTCTCGCGACGTACTCGATGCATTCGTCGAGCACTGTCTGTCGTTCGTCGATCCGACGCGCATCAAGCCGTTCAAGATCGCCATCGATGCCGGCAACGGCATGGCGGGGGTCACGGTGCCGCGCGTGTTCGAGCGTTTGCGCTGCGACGTGATCCCGATGTACTTCGAACTCGACGGTACGTTCCCCAATCATCCCGCGTCGCCGCTCGAACCGGAGAACCTTCGCGACCTGCTGGCCATGGTGCTCGGACGCGGCTGTGATTTGGGCGTCGCGTTCGACGGCGATGCCGACCGCATGTTCGTGGTTGACGAAAGGGGCGCGCCGATCGACGGCAGCACCGTTACGGCGCTGGTTGCGCTCAACACGCTCAAACGCCTGCCCGGCGCGCGCATACTTTACAACCTCATCTGCAGCCGCAGCGTGCCGGAACTTGTCGAACGCGCGGGAGGCGTGCCGATTCGCTCACAAGTGGGTCACTCCATCATCAAAGCGACGATGCGCGAAAAAGATGTCGCCTTTGGGGGCGAACATAGCGGCCATTTCTACTTTAAAGACAACTGGTACGCCGATTCGGGCATGATCGCGTTGCTGCAGTGCCTAGAGGTCTTCAGCGACGGTGGCAAGCCGGTCAGCGAGATCGTCGCGCCGATCGACACGCGTTGCCGGTCCGGCGAGGTCAACACGCGTGTCGCCGACGCTGCAGCGAAGATGGACGAATTGGTCGCGCGTCACCCCGACGCGCAGATCGATCGCCTGGACGGAATTACGATCGCGTATCCCAACTGGTGGATGAACGTGCGCCCATCCAATACCGAACCACTGCTGCGCCTTAACGTCGAAGGCGATACACAGGCGCTGATGGAGCAAAACCGCGACGACGCCTTGGACGTCGTTCGCGCGTAGAAAGAGAACGTGAGCAAGTTCGATGCCGACGCGATGCGTCGGTACGAGCGGACGCGCGACGCCGTCGGCGCGCACCTCCGCCGCCTCGAGACGCTGTTGGAAGCCACCGACGCCGCGCGCGTGGGAGCGGCGCGCGCGCGGCTAGAGCGTGGCAAGTTCGTGCTCGCCGTCATCGGCGAGTTCTCGAGCGGAAAATCGTTTCTGCTCAACGCCTTGTTGGGAACGTTCCGGCACGAAGGCGCTGCGAATCGCCTGGTCGGACTCTTGGCGACCGACATCAATCCGACCACGGCCGCGATCACCGAAATCGAGTACGGCTCCGAAAACGCTGCTAGCGCGCTCTACGAAGACGGCCGCACGGAACGCATCCCGCTCGACGCGCTCAACCGTTTCATCGCCGTCGGCGGCGACGATGCCGGAGGTCTGCACCGCGCGACCGAGGATGCGACGCTCGACACAGGGCATGGCAGCACGGCCCCGTCGCGCGTGCTCGTTCGCGCCGCGTCGCCATTCCTCGAGCGCGGCTTCGTCTTGGCCGACACCCCAGGCCTAGCATCGATCAACCCCGCACATCGCCGCGCGACGCTCAATTTTCTTCCCTCCGCCGACGCCGTGCTCTACCTAATCGACACGCAGCAGCCGTTTACCGAAGGTGACGCCGCGTTCTTGAGCATCGTTCGCAAGCACATCGATTCGATATTCATCGTCCAGACAAAGATCGACCTCTGGCGGCAGTCGCAACCTGACGGCCGCCCCGTTTGGCAATCCGCGCACGAACGCATCGCGCAACGCGCCGCGGTACACGTTCCCGGGACCTACGTGTACGCGCTATCCGCGCGCGACTATGCCGAAGGCACGTTGACCGACGATCGTGATCTCGTTGAAGCCAGCCGCTTCCCGCTCTTTCTCGCATCGCTCGATGCCTCACTCATCAGCCGTACCGGGCGCGCGCGATTGCGCCGCGCCGGCGATGCGGCGGCATCGGCTGCCGACGACGCGATCGCGCAGATCGATGCCGATCGCGCGATGCTGGCGGTCGATGCAGAACCTTTGCGCGCGCTGCGCGCGGCCGCGCTGCCCGAACTCGACGCGATCGACGCGCGCGCACAGAGCGAACGCATCGAGGTTCTGGCGGCGCGCGACGCCCAGTTTGCGCGCGCCGACGAGCGCGGCGAGTCGTTGGCCGCGGAAATGGAACAAGCGCTCGGACAGGCCTTCGACACTGCCGACATCGCGCGTCTGCGCGACCGCGCGCGCCTGCACGCCTTGATCGATCGCGAGGTCGCTCGGATCGTCGGCGACTTCGCCGGGCGCGAGGCGAGGGAAAGCGTGGATGATCTGCAAAGCGCGGCACGGCGCGCGCACGATATTCCCGGCGTGCGTTTCTCGCTTAACGACGCCGCAGCGCGCGCGTTCGGCGCGGAGCCGGGCGCGAGCCTCTGGAACGGCGACCCACGCGCCGCGATCGCGTCGTCGATCGTGCTCGACGCCGTTGGCGGCATTGCCGTGATGCTGGCACATGACATCGCATCGCGTTTCGCCGCAAACGTGACGGCTTCGTACATGAAGCGCGAGCTTATCGCCGATCTGCGCGCCGACATCTTCCCACGTTTGCGTCTCGACGCCATCGCTTTTGCGCGCGACACTGCCGAGCGTTCTACCGGCGCCTATGCAGCGTTTGGCAACGCCCTCACCGACGGTGCGGCCTCAGTGCGCGCCGGTCGCTTGGGCAGCATCGATCGCGCGTTGGCCGCGCGCGAGCGCGGCGATGCCGATGCTGTGGATGGCAAACTCGCGCAACGACGCGCGCAGGTTCTCGAAATTGCCGATACAGTCGCCGCCGACGTCGCAGCGTTCTTAGCGCACGAAGACGAGATCGCGCCTGCCGACCCGGGAGATCGCGCGGTGCGCGCCGCGCACGTGGAGCCCGCGCTCGACGCCGCGCTGTACGACAAAGGCCTACGCCCCGAACGCTGGCGTGTGGCGGTTCTGGGCGCACTGCGCCGCGGAAAGTCCGGCATCATCAATGCGTTTGCTGGCAAAGATGTGCTCACCGATACCGTGGCCGGCAGTGCGACGTTTCCCATTCACGTCCGCTACGGCGATCCCGATCAAAGCTTTGCATTAGGTGAGAACGGCACGTGGAACGAGGTGCCAGTTGAAGCGACAATCGAGAACGCCGCGCAGTCGCCGGTGCTGCGCCTGACGCCTTGGAAGCACCCACGCGAACTCGTGCTCGTGCACGCGCCTGCTTTCGATTCGGGCGAAGCCGCTGCCGCAGACGTGAGTTTGGTGGTCGCGCAGGCATCGAGCGCGGTGATCTGCCTCTTTTCGCGCCAGCTCTCGGACCGCGAACTCTCGCTCTACGAGCGCGTCGCGGAGCTAGGCAAGCCGATCCTCTTCGCACATACGATCGCCGACAACGAAACGGTGACCGAGCGCCATAACGTGGTCGAACTGGCGCGCAGCTATCTCAAAGAGCGCGGCATTCCGGCCGCGCGCATCTTCGCTGTTTCCGCACACGAGTTTGCCCAGGCGGCCGCTGCCGGCCGCGCCCCCGCGGCCTGGAACGAGCTAGGCGCGCTCATCGCGACCGTGGAGGGCGATACGGAGTCGCATATGGCCAGGCTCGCTCGCCTCGCCCGCGGGACCACTCTGCTCGCACCCGCACCGTCGGCGCTCGCAACCCCGGAAAAGGAAGGATTTCTCTCGCGCTTCTTCGGACGCGGGAAACGCAAACAGTAACGCTAGAAACGGGAGCCCTTCGGGTATCACGGAGAATGCTCATCGGTCGCCCAAGGAGGCTATCACGTCTACTCGTTTGGTTCTTGGTCCCGCTACCGTTGCGGTTGGTGACGGCACGTCCGTCAGCGGCCGCGTTGCCGTCGAACGCGGTCTCATCACGGAGCTGTTGCCTGCCGACGGTCCGAGCGATCGGCAGTTCCCCGAAGGCACGATCATTGCGCCCGGTCTCATCGACGCGCATACGAACGGCGCCGGCGACATGCTCTTCAATCGCGACCAAGGCAACGCCGTTCCGGCCGCCGCGCACGAGTATGCGCGCATGGGCGCTACCGGTTTCGTAGCGTCGGTCATGACGGCGCCGTGGGAATCAATGCTGCACGCAGCCAGCGAGATCGCCGAAGCCGCGCACGATTTGGCCGAAGACGACCCCAAGGGCGCGCGCTGCTTGGGCATTCATTTCGAAGGCCCGTTTCTCAATCCGAAGTTTCGTCGCGTGCATCATCACGAATGGATCGTCGAAGCCTCCGCCGTGCGCGCCAAAGAGATGGTGGACGCCGCCGCCGGCACGCTGCTGATCGTCACGCTCGCGCCGGAGATCGTCGGCGCTAGCGATGCCGCGCGCGTATTTCTCGAAAACGGCGTCACGTGTTCTGCGGGCCACACGTCCGCGCACTACCGCGAAGGACTGCTGGCAATCGGCTTAGGGTATCGCTCGCTCACGCACGCGTTTAACGGCATGCCGCCGCTGGATCATCGCGATCCATCCATCCTCGCGGCGTTCATTCAAGATTCGCGCACGCTGGTGCAGGTAATCTGCGATGGCTATCACGTGTCGCCGGTCATGGTAGACGTATTGCGCCGCGCGATCGGCGAACGCATCGTGCTGACCACCGATATCATGCCGCCCGCCGGTCCCGGCTATCACATCGAAGGCGGCGTCATGCGCTCCGAAGACGGCACGATCGCCGGCAGTGCGCTGCGCATCGATCAGGCGCTGCGCAATTACATCAACTACACGCAGCTTTCGTTCGAAGAAGCGATCGTTGCCGCCACATACGCACCTGCGCGATTGATCGGCCACGACACGCAAATCGGCCGCGTCGCCCCCGGCCTGCGCGCCGACCTGTCGTTCTGGAATAGCGACTACGAAGCCGTCGCTACCATGGTCAACGGCGACTTCGTTTACGACTCCCTGAGCAAAAACGAAGCGTTAGTCTAAGCGCCGAGGTAGGCGGCTATTATGGCGGCATCGTCGAGGAGGCTGGCGGCGGGAGCTTCGCGGGTGATGTTGCCGTTCTCTAACACGTAGGCGCGATCGGCGATACGCAGCGCCTGGCGCGCATTTTGCTCCACCAGCAGAATCGTCGTGCCGCGTTTGCGGATGTTGGCGATCACGCCGAAGATCGTCTGCACCAACACCGGCGCGAGGCCCAACGACGGTTCGTCGAGCATCAGCAAGCGCGGCGATGCGATCAGCGCGCGGCCGATCGCCAGCATCTGCTGTTCGCCGCCGGAGAGCGTGCCGGCAGATTGATCCATGCGCTCGAGCAAGCGCGGAAACGTCTCGAGCACTTCTTTGCGCGCGGCGGCCGTGTCGCGCAAACCGAATCCGCCCAGATCCAGGTTCTCACGCACCGTCATGCGCGCGAAGATGCGCCGTCCTTCAGGCACGTGCCGTAGCCCCGCGCGCGAAATGCGATCGGCACGCATCCCGTGAATGGGCCTGCCCTCGAAGTCCACTTCGCCCTTAGACGGAATCAAGCCGCTGATCGCGCGCAGCGTCGTGGATTTCCCGGCGCCGTTCGCGCCCAGCAGCGCGACGATCTCGCCTTCGTCGACGTGCAGATCGATGCCGTGCAGCGCGCGGATGCCGCCGTAGTGCACGTCGAGCTTGCGAACGTCGAGCAAGCTCATGCGGGCGCTCCCAGATACGCCTCTACCACGCGGGGATCGGCGCGCACCTCCGCCGGCGTTCCCTCGGCGATCTTCACGCCGTGATCGAGCACGGTGATACGTTCGCACAGACTCATTACCATAGTCATGTCGTGCTCGATCAACAGCAGCGTCACGCCGCCATCGCGAATCGCGCGCAGCAGCTCCGCCAGATCTTCCTTCTCGCGCGGGTTCATGCCGGCTGCCGGTTCGTCAAGTAGCAGTAGGCGCGGCTTCGACGCTAGCGCACGCGCGATTTCCAGACGGCGCTGCGAACCATACGGCAGACTTGACGCTTCCAGTCCTGCGTCGCGGTCCAGACCAACGAACTTCAACAGGTCGTGCGCGCGCTCGCGCACGCCCACCTCTTCGCGCCGTTCGGCAGGCAGATGCAGCAACGACGAAGCCAAACCCGAGCGCAGCCGCGCGTGCTCGCCTGCCATCACGTTCTCGACGGCCGGCGCAAAGCGGAACAGGCGAATGTTTTGAAACGTACGCGCGATGCCGGCAACGGCAATACGATGCGTCGGCCAGCGGTCGATGCGCGTTCCGTCAAACGTCACCGTTCCTTCATCGCAGCGCGAGACGCCGGTAACCACATTAAATGCCGTCGATTTACCCGCACCATTGGGGCCTATGATCGCCGCAATGCTGCCCGCTTCGACGGATATCGACACATCGTCGAGCGCGGCCAAACGCCCGAAGCGCTTACCGATACGTTCCAGTCGCAGCATCGCGCTCACGATTCCGTACTTTCGACCGTTGCGTGATGCAGTTCGTCGCGACGCGTGTGGCTGCGGCCGGGCAGCAGTCCCTCGGGCTTGAAGAGCATTACACCCACGAGGATGCAGCCGTATACCAAAAACTGCAGCTGCGTGACGTTCACGCTGCCGAAGTGAACAAACGTACTGAGCTGCGGCAGCAGAAAGTCGTTGATCGTCTCCAGCACGATCGCACCGACAATGACGCCGGGGACGCTGCCCATGCCGCCTAAGACCAGCATCGACACGATCAACACGCTGATCTGGAATTGGAAGTCAACGGGCGAAACGATGCCCAACTTCGCGGCGAAGATGACGCCGCCCAGACCGCTAAATGCCGCGCCGCTGGCAAACGCCGCCAGCTTGACCAGCAGCGTATTGATGCCCATGTGCTTGGCGGCCAGTTCGTCTTCTCGAATCGCCATCCACGCGCGCCCGATGCGGCTGTTGCGCAGGTTGCTCACCAACAATATAGTCAACGCGATCGCAGCCAGCGCGACGTAATAATACGGCAGCGCGTTTTGCCCGAACGAGTGTCCTAAGAACGTAGGCGTGTCGAGGGCGTCAATGCCATCCGCGCGTCCGGTAATCTGCAGGTTCTGAAACACCTGTGGTACGATCTCGCCGAAGCCCAGCGTCACGATCGCCAAATAATCGCCGTGCAGCCGCAGCGTCGGCGCGCCTAAGATGATGCCGAAGATCGCGGCGATACCCGCCGCCAAAAACAGCAGCACCCAAAACGGCACGTGCAGCCCGAACTGGGGCGACGCCAGCATGCCATACGTGTAGCCGCCGATCGCAAAGAACGCAGCGTAGCCCAGGTCGAGCAACCCCGCGTAACCGACCACGACGTTGAGACCGAGAGCCAGCACCACATAGATGCCGATGTCGCACAGCACGTTCGCCGTAGCGTCGTTGGGAAAGATCAGCGGACCGGCAATCAGCACGGCCGCCAGAACCGCCGCGACCGCATAGCGCGCCTTGGCTTTGCGCAGCGACTGCATCGCGACGATCGCGGCAATGGCCAGCGCCGCATAGACGAGAATCATACTTTCTCCGGCAGCGCTTCGCCCAATAGTCCGTGCGGGCGAAAGACGAGCACCAGGATCAAGATGCCGAAGACGACGACGTTGGCCCACTGGCCGCCCAGTAGCCAGGTGGAGAACGACTCAACGATGCCGATGAGAAACCCGCCCAACATCGCGCCGGCGATGTTGCCGATGCCGCCCAACACCGCGGCCGTGAAGGCTTTAAGGCCCGCGGCGAAGCCATTGAAAAACCATGTCGATTGATAGTAGACGCCGGATACGACGCCCGCGACGCCGGCCAGCGCGCTGCCGATCAGAAACGTCATCGCGATCGTCGTGTTGATGTCGATGCCCATCAGTTGCGCCGCATCGCGATCTTGAGCGGTGGCACGCATCGCTTTGCCGACGCCGGTCTTGCGCACCAGATATGCAAGCGCTGCCATCATCACGACGGCGAGGCCGACGACGACGATCTGCTTGAGTGTCACCGTGAGGGGCCCATACGAAAACGCCGGGTTAGGAATGAGGCTCGGAAACGATACCGGCGCCGGGCCCTTCCACAGTTGCATGAGGTTCTCGAGAATGAACGAGACGCCGATTGCCGTAATGAGCGGCGCCAGTCGCGGTGCGTTGCGCAAGCGACGGTACGCCAAGCGCTCGATCAGCACGCCCGCGAGGCCGCACAGCAGCGCCGCGCCCGTGACGGCAACCGCAATGTCAATCACGAGGGCGACGCCGTGCGCCTGTCCCGAGACGCCCAGCGCCGTAAGAATCGCCAACGAGAAGAACGAGCCGAGTGTGTACACATCGCCGTGCGCGAAGTTGATCAACTCGATGATGCCGTACACCATCGTGTATCCTAACGCGATCAGCGCGTAGATGCCGCCCAGCGCGATACCGTTGACGAGTTGGTCAAGAAACTCGTGCACCGGTCGCGCGTTACTCTTTGCTTACGTTGATCTGCTTGAGGAAAAGCGGCTGCCCGTTCTTAAACTGGTAAATGCCTATCACCGGGCTCGCAACGTCGCCGACGGCGTCGAAACTCACCTGACCGATCACGGTCGGCATGTTCGTCGCCGCAACGTTCTTGAGCACGGCAGCGCGCGTGAGCGAGCCGTCGGCCTTGCTTTTCAAAATTGCGGCGATCGCGATCTGCGTGGCTGCAAAGGCGTTGGCGCTGTATGGGCCCACCGGTTCTTTGAAGCGCGCAGCGTACGCTTTGACGAAGTCCTTGGCAGCGGGCAGTTGGTCGGCGTTCACGGCTCCGACTGTATAGTAGACACCGTCGGCCTCTCTGCCGGCGATCGTATTAAGATCGTTGATGCCATCGCCGCCGAGCATCGGAAGTTTGCTCAATCCCGTATCGAACATCTGCTTGCGGAGCAGGCCGCCGCCCGTACTGCTGACGCCGCCATAGAAGAGCACGTCTGGCTTGGCCGCGCCGATCTTCAGGAGTAGCGATTTGTAGTCTTGACTGTTCTTCTCCAGATGATCACTGCCGACGATCGTGCCGCCTTTTTTCGTAAAATCTTTAGCAAATGCGGAGCCCATGTCGAGGCCATACGTCTCGTTGTCGTCAACCACGTATGCGGTCTTCCAATCGAGGCTATGCGCCAGATCCGCACCCTCGAGCGCCTGCTCCGAGTTAAGCGCGCAGACCCGGAAAAACGCGATCGTATTGGGGTTGGTGCGACGCAATGCCGCGCCCTGCGCGCCGGTGGTCAGACTGTCGGTCGTCGTAGCCGGCGATATCTGCGCCAGACCGGCCGCGTTGGTAATCGGGATTTCCGCTTTGCCAACGTTCGAGTTATAGGGACCGACCATTACCATCACGTTGGGTTCGGAGATCAGCGTGCGGGTGTTCGCCACGCCCTGTTGCGGACTGTGCACGCCTTGCACGGCATCGTCGAGCGCATTGACCTTGAGCGTCAAGCCATCGGGCAAACCTTTCGCGTTGGCCTCTTCGACGGCCAGCGTCACGCCGTTGAGTGTGGACTGCCCGATCGCAGCATCCGCTCCCGAGAGCGGCAGATCAACGCCTATCGTCACGACGTTGCCCGTCACAGCACCGCCCGATGCGACTGCGGAGCCGCTGCTCCCCTGGCCGCAGGAAGCAAGGGTCATGGCGCAACAGACGGCAAGCGCCGCGCGCGTAATATTCGTTAATCGCATGGTTGCTGATAATAACAGGATGCGCAGGCCGTATCCTCCCTGCAGTATTTCCGGCCCGCGCAAAGGGGGAATCCGAGCGGGCCCTCTGTCGTGCCGCCCCGCAACATAAGGCGAGCTCTCATCACTACAAACCTACCTCGACACCACCTGGCCCAGCTCAACCGCCTACTAAAAAACGCGAGAGGCAAAAAACTTCACAAACCCAACCAGCCCGAATCCCACACCATCGTCTCCATGCAGCCGATGTCGCGGCGCCCCTACACTGCTAGTTCCCTCACGGCTGCCGCATTAAAGTATGCCGCCTTCGGATGATGCATCACGATCGCCGCCGTCGATTGTTCGGGCGTGATCTGGAATCCGTCCGTCAGTCCGACGCCGATCGCCTCATGCGCGTCGAGCAACTTGAACGCAATCGCATGCTGCGACACATCCGGACAAGCGCCATAGCCCCACGAATAACGTTTGCCGACTTCGTCGCCAAGACCCAACTCGCGGCGAATGCGCCGATGCGACCATTCGGCCAGCGCTTCGGCCGATTGCACCGAGAACCCATGTAAGAAGTAGGCTTCGGTGTAGTCGTTGTTGGCCTGTAGCGCTTCGGTGCGCTGCGTCGCGCGCGTACCAGCGGTCACCACTTGCAGCGCGATCAAATCGCTCGCACCGCCATTCGCGGGCTCGCGCAAGTAGTCGGCCAGGCAGAGATGCTCTCCGCCGATCTGGCGCGAGAATGTAAAGCGCGCGACTTCTTTCGTGCGGTCTTGCAGATCGTACACGATCACATCGTCGCCTAATCCGGCTGCAGGGAAGTACCCATACACGACGCGCGGATGCAACAAATCGCCGGTGAGCGCCATCGCCTGATAACGCTGTAGACGCGGATCGAACTCTTCGCGCACCAAACGATCGAATGCATCGCCTTTGGTGTTTGCTGCGCCCCACGACAGACGATAGAGGCTACGCAGATCGAAGCACGGCCAGAGCGCGCGCAAGTCGATATCGCGCAGCGTGCGCGTTCCCCAGAACGGCGGTTCGGGAACGGTGGCGCGCTCCGATTTCACCTCGGAGATTGACGGCGTTCTCGCCGGCACGGCCGCGGCATTCTTGCGCCGTTCGTTCATCGCGACCGCCTCGGAGCGAATCTTCTCTACGAACTCACCGCGCGCGACGTCCCCGGCGGTGAGGCGCTCCATGATGTCTAAGCCCTCGAACGCGTCCTTCGCGTAGAAGAGACCGGGGTTGAAGAAACGCTCGCCGTCGTCGAGCAGCGAGATGCGACGGCCGAAGTCGCGATTGATCGCGGCGCCGCCGACGATGACGGGGAACTCCAAACCGCGCGCGTCCTGCTCCTGCACGCAGATCGGCATCTGCTTACTAGTATTAACCAGCAATGCGGAGAGACCGATTGCATCGGCTTTCACCTCGACGGCCTTTTCCAAAATCACGTTCATCGGAACTTGCTTGCCGAGATCGTGCACGGTGTAGCCGTTATTGGAAAGAATCGTCTTGACAAGGTTCTTGCCGATGTCGTGCACGTCGCCGAATACCGTCGCCAGCACCACCGTGCCTTTGCTCGTGCCTTCCGTGCGCTCCAAGAACTGCTCGAGGTGCGCGACGGCCTTTTTCATCACTTCGGCCGACTGCAGCACGAACGGCAGGATCAGTTCGCCCGAGCCGAATTTGTCGCCAACTTCCTTCATGGCAGGCAACAAAATTTCGTTAAGCACCGCGACCGGAGTGCGTTCCAGCAGCGCTTCGTCGATCTTATTCTCGATCCCATCCTTGCGACGTCGCAAGATCGCGTTGTGAATGCGCACGGCCACCGGCTGATCGATGTCGGCATCGACGGCGCTCTCGGTCGTCTGCGGACCGGCAGCTTCGAAGTGCTCGATCAGCTTCTGCAGAGCGTCGGGCGCGCGATTGAAGATCAAATCGTCGCAGTAGCCGCGCACCTGCGCGTCGACTTCGGCATACGGCGTGATCTCTTTGGGATGGACCAGCGCCATGTCGAGCCCCGCTTCGACGCAATGGTGCAGGAACGTCGAGTTGAGTGCGGCGCGCGCGCCGGGCTTGAGGCCGAAGGACACATTGCTCACGCCCAGCGACGTCAGCACGCCGGGAAGCTCGGTCTTGATCGCACGGATGCCTTCGATCGTTTCGAGGGCGGACTCCGAAAACTCCGCATCGCCGGTCGCGAGCGTAAACGTGAGCGCGTCGAAGATCAGCGCGCCCGCCGGAATACCGTGTTCGCCGACGACGATGTCGTGAATGCGCTTCGCAACTTCCAGTTTGCGTGCGGCGGTCTTTGCCATGCCGGTCTCGTCGATCGTCAGCGCTACGATGGCGGCGCCGTGCTCTTTGACGAGGGGCAGCAGCACGTCCGCTTTCGCGCGGCCCGCTTCCAGATGCACGGAGTTGACGATGGCGCGCCCGGGATAGTTCTGCAGCGCCGTTTCCACGACTTTGGGCTCGGTGGAGTCGATCATTAGCGGCGCTTCGTTGGACTGCGCGAGCTTGCGAACGATCTCGCGCATCTGCACGTCTTCATCGGTGCGCTCGGTGAGCGCGCAGCAAATGTCGAGCACGTGCGCGCCCCCTTCGACCTGTTCGCGCGCCAGCAGGGCGATGGTATCGTAGTCGTCTTCGAGCAGCAGGCGTTTGAGTTTACGGGACCCCTGTGAGTTGATGCGTTCGCCAACTAGCAGCGGACGCGGTTCCTGCTCGAGCGACGTTGCGGTCATGGCCGACGCGGCGTACTGCACGCCCGACGGCGTGACGAGCCGGCCGCGCACGCCCTGCGCTTCCAAGGCGTCGATGCGCTTACGGATCGCGGTGATGTGCGCGGGCGTGGTGCCGCAACACCCGCCGACCACGTTGACGCCAAACTCGCGTACGAAACTTGCCAATTCATCGGCAAGCTCGTCCGGTAACTCGGGATAAATCGTTTCGCCTTTGGGCCCCATCAGCGGCAGGCCCGCGTTAGGAATCACGCTGACGAGCTGCGCGGACGCTTCGCAGAGATAGCGCATCGAATCGCGCATTTGCGCGGGTCCCGTCGAGCAGTTCAATCCGACAATCTCGACGTCGAGCGCGCCGAGTATGGCGCACACCGCGCGGATGTCGGTGCCCAGCAGCATGCGCCCTTCGGTGATCAGCGTTGGTTGCGCTTGAATCGGAACGCGCTTGAGGCCCTTGGCGAACTCGCGATGAATGCCGGCGATCGCGGCTTTGAGCTCCAAAATGTCCTGCATCGTTTCGAGCAGCAGCAGATCGACGCCGCCTTCGACTAGCGCGCGCGCCTGCTCGCCGTAAATGGCGGCCAACTCTTCGTACGTGATCTTCGAGAGCGCGGGATCCGACGACGATACCAGCATGCCGGTGGGGCCCATCGAGCCCGCCACGAAACGCGGGCGCTGCGGCGTGGCGTATTTCGCCGCCGCTTCGCGCGCGAGTTGCGCGGCGCGCAGGTTGACTTCGTAGGTCTTCTCGCCGAGCTCGTATTCGTCGAGCTTCAGCCGCGACGCGGTAAACGAATCCGTCTCCACCACGTCGGCGCCGGCTTCGAAGTACGATTCGTGAATCGTGCGAATGACGTCGGGACGCGAAAGTACCAAGGCCTCCATGCAGCCCAGGTAACGGGCTCCGCCGAAATCGTCGGCGGAGAGTTCCAGCGCCATGAGTTGCGTGCCCATGGCTCCGTCGAAGACGAGCACGCGCTCGCCCAACCGATCGATATACTCTGACAATTCAACTCGCCTTTGCGACAGCGCAGTTTGTAGGGTACCAGCCTAGACAGCTTCGATAACGCCGATGGCCGTTCCAGCATGATTATACACAACCGGCCGAACGAACGAGGCGAGTTTGGTCAATTGTGCCGTGTCGAGGGCTCCCAACTGCGCCAGCGCGGCCAGCGACATGGGCGAGCGAGCTCGCGAGGCGCCGTCGACCACCTTGCCCACGTAGCCGAAGCCGGCATCGATGCAGGCGACGCCGTGGACGCCCTCGGCGCCGCCTTTGCAGACGATGGAGCCGTCGGCCGCGCGCATCAGCTCGGCGTCGAACGCGTCGGTGCCACTGCCGTACTCGGGATAAGCGAGCGTCGCGTCGCGCACGATCTTCAGCGCCGCCGCATCTTCATCCGAGATGCCTTCGAGCGTAGCGTAGCGCGCAAACGCCAGCGCCGCGCGCCGCAGTGGCGTGGCATAGACGGGAATGCCGCAGCCGTCCACGCCGAGCGGCCACGTGTTCGGATCGTCACCGCTCTGCCGCGCACAGAGCGCCAATATCCGTTGCTGCGCGGGATTGTGCGGGTCCAGATAGGTCGTCGAATCGGCGCCGATCGCTTTGCAGAGCGCTAAAACGCCCGCATGCTTTCCCGAGCAGTTGTTGTGCACGGCCGATGGTCTTTCGCCCCGCTCCCGTAGCGCTTTCGCCGACGCTTCATCGACCGGCGGGTGCGTGCCACACTGCAGGGCAGTTTCGCCCATCTCGATTTTTTGTAAGATCGAGCGCACCGCCGCAACGTGAAACGGTTCGCCGTAGTGCGACGACGCCATCACCGCAATCTCGCGCTGCTCCAAGCCGAATTTTTCACGCACGCCTGCGGCCAGCGCCGTCGCGGCGATAAACGGCTTGGCGGTCGAGCGCAGAAACACCGGCACGTCGATCGTCCCCATCGCAAGCAGCAGGTTGCCGCGCGTGTCGCTCGCGCACCCCGCCACACGGTGCACGCATTCCACCTGGCTGCCGCGTGTGACCACGACGCGCGGCTCTCCGTCGAGCAACTGTTCTTTAGACAAGGCGCGGCTCCACGACGACGAGGTCCTGATCGGAAAATACCGGATTGCTCAAGTAACGCTCGCCGGTATCGGCGCCGATGGTGACGATCATTTTGCCCGCGTACTCCGGCCGCGCGGCCAATGTTAACGCCGCCCAGATATTTGCGCCCGACGAAATGCCGACCAGCATGCCTTCTTCGCGCGCGGCGCGCCGTGCGGTAGCAATCGCATCGCCATCGGTCACGCGCACCACTTCATCGTAGATGCTCGTGTCCAGGTTCGCGGGTATAAACCCCGCGCCGACACCTTGAATTTTGTGAGCGCCCGGCTTATCGCCGGAGAGAATCGCCGATGTATCCGGTTCCACCGCAACGATCTTCACGCCGGGCTTGCGCGCTTTGAGAACGCGGCCCACGCCGGTAATCGTTCCGCCGGTGCCGACGGCCGCTACGAACGCATCGACCGCGCCGTCGGTATCGCGCCAAATCTCTTCGCCGGTCGTGCGTTCGTGAATCGCCGGATTGGACGGGTTCTCGAACTGCGCCGGCATGAAATGCTCGGCGGGATTGGCATCGTAGATCTCTTGCGCTTTTTGGATGGCGCCGTTCATGCCGTCGCTCCCGGGCGTGAGCACCACTTGCGCGCCGTACGCTCGCAGAAGATTACGCCGCTCGATCGTCGCCGTTTCGGGCATGGTGAGAATCATCGGATAGCCCTTCGCCGCCGCCACAAACGAGAGTGCGATGCCGGTGTTACCCGATGTCGGCTCGATGATCGTCATGCCGGGTTTGAGTTTGCCTTCACGTTCCGCCGTTTCGATCATCGCGAGCCCAATGCGGTCTTTCACCGAGCCTGCCGGATTGAACGACTCCATCTTCATGAGCACCGTGCCCGCCAATCCAGCATTGAGCCGCGGAATCTTCACCAACGGCGTATTGCCAAGCGTGTCCGCTAAACTTTCATATATTCTCGCCATGCCGCCTCGTACGTCGGCAACATAGACGTGCCCTCGCAGAGCAACAGCTTGCCCCCTGGAGGAGCGAGCGCAACGTTAAGGAAGCGTGCGGCTAAACGTATCGCAATGGGAAAGGTTTGACGTGACCAAGGGTATTGCAAAGTGGTTTTTTTTTGCACTCGCGGTGGGCACGCTTGCGCTCGCGGCGTGCAGCCATCGAGATCTGACGCCCACGCCGATTTATCCGACGCCGTCTAGCATCCCGTCCTCATCGCCGTCCAGCCATCCGTCCAGCGCGCCCTCGGCAAGTCCGACGGCAGCTCCGTCGGCTTCGCCGACCGCGACCCCAACGGGCGCACCCGGAACGTTCCCGGTAACCATCGTCAACAGCGATTCCGCCATCACGTCGAGCAATATCAACCTCTATATCTACGGGCAAGACAACACGACGAGCGCCTACGAAGGCGTCAACGCCGATGGTTCCACCTACTCGCTCGCTGCAGCTAACTCGCTGGTAACTCCAGTTGCCTGGTCGGGAGGCAGCAGCAACACGGAAACGGTCTTCGTGCCCGCTCTCAAAGGCGCGCGCATCTACATTGTCGACGGTGCGACCTTGAGCTCCATCTTCAAAGTTGTCACGGCCGGCAATGGCCCCTCCGCACCTGCGCCCTGGTCCAAAAATGACGGATCGCAGAGCATCTATTTCGATAACGTCGAGTACGCCGAGACGACCCCAGGCAATGTGAACTTCGATCTCAGCCAAACCGACGCGATCGGTCTGGATCTGGAAGTGACCGCGGTCGACTCAACGGGCACGCAAACGATCGGCCTCAAACCAGGCGCTCTTAGCGCATTCGCGGCGGCACTCAACCTGTTGGGCTCACCGTGGAGCACGCTTGCAAGCGAGATGCCCTATCATATCATCAACCCGCAGCACGGCTCGCCGAACTTCTTCCCGAACGACACCTTCCTCGATACCTCGGTGATGGCGGCATGGAACGCCTATACGGGCGGGAACTGGATGGAGATCACCGCTGCAAGCCTGTCGGCGACGGGGTATAGCGGACCGCTATATGGCACTGTTGATTCGAGCGGCAATTTTGATTTCTACGCGACGCAGAATACGCTGGGCACATTGGTCGGAACGATCGAGAACCCGCAGACATATGCGACAGCCAACAGCGAGTCGATTACGTCGCAAGTGCTGGCCCAAAACGGCACATTCGGCAACTTCATGACCCCGTATCCCGTCCTCGGCCCCGCGGTCGGCAACCGTCTCAGCGGCGCACTCAACAGCGGAGTTATGGCCGCCACTCCGCCGGTTACCGCGGGGTCCGGCGTCATACTCACCGTACAGCCGATATGCACCAATAGATTCCCGAGCTCGGCGACCGCGCCGTACCAAAACCAATTTGCCGGCGCATTGCACTCGATTGCCAACACCTACGCCTACGTCGCGGGCGCAGCCTACGGCTATCCCTACGACGACCTCTGCGGCACCTCGACCGACACCACGGCGACGGGCATCACCCAGATGACCGTCACGATCAACCCCTCGTAAGCCGGGAATCGTAAACACACCGGACGAACGCACGTTCGACGTGTTTACGGTAACCGACAAGAGCCTCTACGTGCGAGAGATCGATCTGTGGATCGACTCCATGCGCAAGCGCGAGCACGGCTACGTGTCGCACGGTCACTCCGATCACGCCCGCGAACACGACACCGTCATTGCCACGCCGCTTACGGCCGAGATCTGCCGCGCGCGCTTTCGCAAACGCCGCGACGCGTGCGCGTTCGAAGAATATGCGTATAACCAGCCATGGCGCTGCGGCGACTACGACCTAACGCTTTTCTCCGCCGGCCACGTGCTAGGCAGTTCGCAGCTATTAATCGAGGGTGAAGCCGGACGTTTCGTCTACACCGGTGATTTCAAATTGGAACCCTCGTTTTCGTGCGAAGCGACCGAAGTGAAGCGTTGCGACGTCGTATTGATGGAGTGCACCTTCGGCAGACCGCGATACGTTTTTCCGCCACGTGACGAAATTGCGGCACAGATGATCGCATTCGCGCGGGACACGTTGGCAAACGACGAGGTGCCGGTGTTCCTCGCCTATTCGCTCGGCAAATCGCAAGAAGCGATGGCCATTCTCGCCGCGGCTGCCGTGCCGACGATCGTGCACGAGTCCGTCGCGCCGATTGCCGATATCTACGAAGGGGCCGGCGTGCGTTTGGGCAACTGGCGACGCTACGACCCTACGGAACCCATCGTGGACGCAGCGGTAGTCTGGCCGCCCTCGGGAAAGTCATTCCCGCGAACGTACGGACGGCGTAAGATTCGCAGCGCGATCCTCAGCGGATGGGCGATCGACGGTCGGTCGTACAACCGCTACAACGGAGATCGCTCCTTCGCGCTCTCCGATCACGCCGATTATCCCTCGCTGCTGCGCTACCTAGAACTCGCGCAGCCGCGCAAAGTCTTGCTCAACCACGGTCGACGCGACTTCGCGACGCAGTTACGAAAGTTAGGATTCGATGCCGAGTATCTCGAGGAAAACCAACAGCTGGCGCTTCTCTAGCGCAGTCGCAATATTGGCGGCACTGCTGCTGGCGCTGCAGCCGATCGTCGTTCCGGCGGCGGCGCGTGACGCGGCGCCCAAGCCGCCGAAGCCGCCGACCCTCACACAAACGCTCGACGCGATCTCGGCCTACGCACCTAAAGCCTTGGCGGAACAAGACGCTCCCGGCGTTTCCATCGCAATCACCGACGCCACGCACACACTGCGCGTCATCACGGTTGGGTACGCCGACGCAGAAACGAAAACGCCGGTAACGTCGCTGACACGCTTTGGTATCGGTTCGCTCAGCAAATCGTTCTTGGGCACGCTGCTGCTGCAATTGCGCGACGAAGGCAAGTTCGATCCGCAGCTTCCGGTCACGCGCTATCTTCCGTGGTTCAAAGTACAGAGCAAGTATCGGCCGATCACGTCGGCAGATCTGCTGACGCACTCGAGTGGCCTGCCCGACGGCGGCCTAGCCACCGGGCTCGACGGCGTCTATCAGTTGCGCAACTGGCCCACCGGCTTCGCGCCCGGAACGCATTGGTCGTACTCCAACGTCGGCTACTACACGTTGGGCGCCGTTCTCGAAAAAATCGTCGGCAGCGAAGATTACAACGCCATCATCACCCGCCGCATCTTCGATCCGCTGGGCATGGACGACACCACCGCGTTGTGGTCGCCGCGCACGCTGGCCGATGCCGCAAAGGGCTATCTGTACGCCGACGACGACGAACCGCTACCGCACGACGATCCGCTCACACGCGTTGCCCAAACGCACTACGAAGATCCCGCCGGCTCGATCCTGACTACGCCCGGCGACATGGCTAAGTACATGCGCTTCATCATCAACAAAGGCGCAGGGCCGCACGCGCGCTTGCTTAGCGTATCCAGTTGGAAGTTGCTGACGACCGCCCCCATCTACAACGGCAAGCCCATCGGCGCCGGCGGACATGGCATCTTTGCGGGATATGCGTACGGTTTAGGTTCGCATGTGGTAGATGGCGACACCGTGGTCGGCCATACGGGCGGCGTGCTGCCGTACACCGCCTGCATGCAGGTCGATCTCACGCACGGCTATGGCATCGTCGCGATGTCGAATATCGGGTATCGCGGCGCGCGGCCATGCGACATCGTCACGTATGCGCTGCAAGCGCTCGTTGCGTACGCAACCGGCAAGCCGCTGCCCGCACCGCCGACGCCTGAAGACCCGCTTCTCGTCGAGCACGCGTCGCAATACGCGGGAACGTTTTCGCAAGTCGGCGGCAAGGCGTCGATCATCGTTGCAACCACGGGCGATCGCCTGGGACTGATGACGCCGAAAGGCCTTATCAAACTCTATCCGACCGGCCACGACAATTTCGTTGTAGATGATCCGGCATGGGCCGCGTACCTGCTGCAGTTCGGCCGCGATGCTGACGGCAACGTGGTCGAAGCGTTCTGGGGACCGCAGTGGTACACGTCGTCGGAGTATACAGGTCCGACCACGTTCACTTATCCGAATATTTGGAACGCGTACGTGGGGCGTTACGAAACGCTCGATGCCAACGGTTACTACAACGAAGTGACGGTCATCGTACGCAAGGGGCAACTTTCTTACGACGACGGCACGCATCTCGTGCCTCTGGGCGGCACGCTCTTCCACGTCGGCAACAGCAGTTGGACACCCGACTTCGCGCGCTTCAGCGAAATCATTAGCGGCAAGGCCCGCGTCCTGAGTTCCCCCGGCGTGGAGATGTACCGCATGATCACGTCGCCGGGGTAGCTACTCGAGGCCAATGTCCCAGAGAAGGCCGAGGTCCTTTTTCGAGTAGGCGCGGAACGCGATGAGCGTTTCGGTGGAGTCGATGCCGTCGAGCGCGCCGATGCGCTCGGTGACGAGATCGTTGAGTTCGTCGTGTTCTTTGGCGCGCACGACGACGACCAAATCGAACGGGCCGGCGACCGAGTAGACCTCGGTCACGCCGGAAATTGCGAGCAATTCGTCGGAAACGCTCGTGACGCGGCCTCGCTCGACGTTCATCAGGATGAAAGCTGTAACCATATGGGCGCCTTCGCCGCAGCCTGGACGCTGCCCGCTAGCCCTAGTTAAGGCCTAACCCAGCCGAATTAGTGAAAGTCTTCTCCGCCTGAACCCCTTAGGGCCGTCACGCCTTTTCCGGGTCGCCGGGTGTCTTGCGAGTCGGCACTCGACCAGTTAACAGCGATGCGCTGAGGTACCGACAGTTAGACTCCTTGCGTAATGCATCCCAGGCGAACAAAATACTAACGGCGCGATTAGCGACGGCGACCGCGTCGCGAATCCCGTCGGGTATCTCGCGACGCTCGCCGGTGGCTCTATTGGATCCGACCACGCAGACGCTTCCGCAGCGACTCTTGAATAAACTTCCGAGAATGAATAACGCAGCGGCTTCCATCTCAAAAGTTAAGATGCCGTAACTGCGCGCTTCATCGGCGAATGGATACGTGTCCATCGTCGGCAGCCCATCTGGCAGCGTATTGTTTTGACCCGCAAAAAACGAATCCGTGCTTGCGGTCAAACCAACCGCATACGAGACTCCAAGTTGCTCGCATGCTTCGATGAGGGCAAAGGTCACGTCGCGATCGGCGATTGCCGGATACTCAGGCTTGCAGTAGGCATTCACCGCACCAACAGAGCGAAAAGCGCCTTCGTGGATCACGAGAGTCCCGGGGGTGATTTCGGGTTGCAAAGCACCGCATGTGCCAACTCGCATAAATGTATCTGCGCCGGCGGCCGCCAGCTCCATGAAGGCAATCTCCACCGAAGGAGCCCCTATTCCCGTCGAGCAAGCTCCAAGTTTGACATTTTCTATGGTGCCACGCGCGAAACGAAACTCGCGATTGAAGGATACTTCCTCGTATGATGACCATTCCAAGCCGATTAATGGAACGCGATTCGGGTCGCCCGGCAAAAGCAGGTAGCGCGGTACCGCACGTCCGCCTAATGGAATATGAGACTTGCGCATGCGCACAATGTACCCTTTCGACTATAACGCGTATCCGTTGAGAGGCAGTTGGATGCCTTTGTAGCAAAGTCCAGCTGGGATAGGTCCAGTCATGCGGCCAGCGTTTTCTGTGGCGGTTGGGTAATGGGTCATGCAGTCCGAGTGCCCAATCGTTACGACGTTCGCGCGCGGCACGAATGCGCGCGGCGCGGCCGGCGGCAGCCTGGCCCGGTCCACGAGCCAAGGCGCGCCGCGAGCGTCTGCGGACGCGTCATCGCGCTAACGCGTCGTGGAATTTTTCAAGCGTATATGCGGAACCCATCTTCTTCTTGTAATCGGCGCGTAGCTTGAGATTCATCAGTCACCCTCCCGACACAAGCAAAGAGGGCGTGGATCCTGCGATCCGCGCCCTCCGGGTTTGTTCGTATGACCCGCTTCTAGCGGTTAAAGTGCCATACCAACTGCACGCGTGCCGTGCGAGGCGGAACGGGAATCAACGGATACGGCAAGTTGCCCGTGAGTAACGCGTTGCCTTGTTGTCCCGAGCTGTTTTCGCCGACGAACGGCGAGCCGGCGTTCGGACGCACCAGCGCGCCGAACGAGTTGGTGTTGAGCAGGTTCTGCACCGAGAAATCGAACTCGAGGCTCTTGCTCAACGGGTGCTTACCGACGAAGTCGTAGATCCAGAACGGCGGCTGGAAGTACGTGTTGTTCTTGCCTTCGAAGTCCACACCGAGCTCCGCATAGTCTCCCGACGTAAAGGCATACGACAGATCGCCGTAGCCCTTGAGGTAGGGTATGCAGACGTTGTTGCCGCCGTCGCTGCATTGCTGCACGCCGTTGGCCGGACTGCCGTAGGTGCCGCTGGCGGCCGATGGGAACGCCGAGAGCGGCACGCCTTCGACGATCGAACGCACGGCCGTTAGCGTACCCAAGTAGCCGAAGCCAACCTTCGGCTGCTTTTTGTACGTCAGCATCGCAATATCCGAGTTCAACCGCGCCGCGTTGATCGTATAGTTGACGATACCGACGGACGGCGGACCGGCGATATTCACGACTTCCTGCGTGTTTTCGAAGACGTCGTGAACGACGCTGCTCATGAAGTCGAGGCTCAGGACCGAGCCGTCATGGAAGCGCAAGTCGCCGCCGAGGTCTACTTCAACCGCGTGCTCCGGCGTGATGTTCGGGTTCTTCTCCGTGAGCGCACCGACGTTCGAACCCGTGCCTGAGGGCGGAACGTATGCCGGCTTACCGCTGGAGATACCCGCATACGGGAACGTGGACGACGTGCCGGCCGAGAGACGCAGCGCCAGGTCATTTGTGGGGCGATACGTCAACGCGACGTGCGGGTCGAAGCGCGTGACCGTGCGGTCGAGCGGGCCGGCCACGTACGTGTTGCCTTGAGGCATCGCCTTGATGCCTTTGATATTCCAGTTCGTCAGATACCCGCCGACCTTCGCCGACAAGTTGCCCTTGAACGAAAAGTCACCGGTAATCGAGAACGTGTTGAACTTCTCGGTCG
>CAJDWF010000018.1_pt2 | contig 31881 bp, 35 predicted proteins | sample 7391541 | NCBI WGS metagenome assembly CAJDWF01 (sample SAMEA7055727, study PRJEB34461) | soil metagenome | biome: terrestrial ecosystem; feature: Peninsula; material: soil | place: Antarctica | collected 2016
AGATACGGAAAGCTCAGCATGTGCACGTTCGCTTGAATGGTGGCCTCAAACGAATGCACGCCGGGGTTGAGGTTCTTCATGCGCGCGAACAAGTCGCTCGCCGCGTGCGCGGGCTGCGGCGCGGCAAATGCGGCCATTGCGGCGCAAGCCAGTAGAAGGGCGAGAGATCGTAGGCGAGTCACCCTCTCTCTAACGAACGACCTCGGAAAATGGTTTCAACGCCTCGTCAATTTCCTCGCGCACACCCGCATCTTCTTCGTCGCACGCGCGCGCTCTAAGCGCAAGCAAGGCTTGCGGCGACGCGATGCGGCCCAGCGCCCACGCAACGTGACCGCGCACGAGTGGGTGCGGATCGACGTGCAGCGACTCGATCAGCGACGGTACGGCCGAGCGATCGAGCGCGTTGCCTAGCGCCACCGCGGCGTTGCGCCGCAGCACGGCCGCGCCGCGCCAACCCATCGCCGTCCCGCGATACGTGCGCGCGAAGTTGCCGCTGCGCAGATGCAGCAGCGCTACGAGATCCGGGGCCGACGTTTCCAGTGAGTCCGGGAGATTCACGTCGTCTGCAGCTTGCGCGGCGCGTTGCGTAGGCGGACACGCGATTTGGCACAGATCGCAGCCCCATACCCACTCGCCGATTAGCGGGCGCATCGCGCGCGGAATCGCGTCGGTGCGCTGCGTGAGATCGGAGATGCAGCGTGTGGCGTCCATCGTGTAGTCGCCGCGCAACGCGCCGGTGGGGCATGCGTCCACGCAGCGCGCGCACGATCCGCAGCTCTTACGCGACGGCTCGTCGACGGGCAGCTCCAGCGTGGTCAGTACTTCACCGAGAAAAACGAACGATCCGAGATCCGGGTTGATCAGGTTGGTGTGTTTGCCGACCCAACCCAGTCCGCCGCGCGCTGCGAGCGCGCGCTCGGCCAGCGGTTTGGTATCGAGCGCCACCGCACACACTTCTTCGCCTGCAGCCTCGTCGAGCACCCGGGCAATCGCATCGAGAATCGGCCGCAGTCGCCGATGGTAGTCGCGCGACCACGCATAGTTGGACACGCGCCCGCGCAGGCCACGCGTCTTGGGCGGCGGCGTCGCATACGGCACCGCGATGCACAGCGCGGTGCGCGCATCGGGCAGGATAGCGCGCGCGTCGCTCGCACGGTCGGCATAGGTTTCGTCGTAGCGCCACGTGGCCAGGTCGCCACGCGCAATTGCGGCGCGCAGCCGTTCGCGCGTGCGCGTATCTTCGCCGACGCGTACCACACGCACGGCGCCTGCGCCGCTCTCTAAGCCGGCGCGAACTGCCGCCGCTTTGAGCGCTTCTGCGTCAAAGCGTGGCGAGGGGACGGTCTTCTCCACGCGGATAGGCCGCATCGATAGCGGCAATGTCGTCGACGTCCAAATGCACGTCGGCAGCAGCGGCGTTGCTCTCGACGTGTTCCACGCGTGCCGCCTTAGGGATAGCAAACACGGTAGGGTCGCGCGTGAGGAACGCAAGGATCACTTGCTGCACGATCGCACCGTGTTTTTCCGCGATGCGCTCGAGCGTCGACAGGTCACCGTGGCGTTTAAACTTGCCGCGACCGAATGGCGTGTATGCGACGACGGCAATGCCCTGTTCCTTACAGTACGGAATCAAGTGATGTTCGGCACCACGTTCGTTGAGGTGGTAAAGGATCTGATTGCACGCCATCGGCACGCCGCGCAGATGCGCTTTCGCGTCGCGCAGTTCGTCGAGATCGAAGTTGCTCACGCCCACGAAGCGCGCCTTACCTTGGTGCACCAAATCTTCAAGCGCGCGCATCGTATCGACAATCGGGTGGCGCCCCGGCCAATGCAGCATGAAGAGGTCCAGATGGTCGGTCTGCATGCGCGCGCACGATCGTTCGCATGCCGAGATGGTGCCTTCATACGTGGCGTTTTTCGGCACGACCTTGCTCGCGAGAAATACGCGGTCGCGCACGGAGCGCAACGCTTGTCCGACGATTTCTTCGACGCGCCCGTTGCCGTACATCTCGGCAGTATCTACGTGCGTCATACCTAGCTCGATGCCGCACAGCAGCGCACGCTTCTGCTCGACAAGGCGGGCGCCATTCTCGGGAATGTCCCACGTGCCTTGGCCGATGACGGCCACGTCAACGCCTGCGGCCCCAAACGCGCGTTGCTGCATCATCAGAAGAACGCGAACGCGTCGCTGCGCGCGGCATATGCCAGCAGGCCGCCGCGCAGATGGCGCACGCGGAATCCCGCTTCGCGCAGGCGGCGCGCAGCCCACAGCGAGTTCTGCCCGATCCGGCACGCGACGACGTACGTGTTGGTGGAGTCGAGTTCGTGTAGCCGCGCTTCCAACTGCGAGGCCGGCAAATGCACGGCGCCTTCCACCAAGCCCAGCACCGCTTCGTGCGGCTCGCGCACGTCGAGCAGCACGGCGGTGCGCAGCGCGTCGTCCAGCGTATCGGCGTCGACTTCGTCGGCATCTTCCTCTTGCGCGCTCTGCACGTCGTCGGCGACGTCGACGATCGCATGCGTGCCGCAGAGCACGCAGCCTGGGTCCGCAGCGAAGCGCACCTCGCGCGTGCGTGCGCCGAGCGCGTCCACCAACATCAGGCGCCCGATCAGCGGCTCGCCGATGCCCAAGAGCAGCTTGAGCGCTTCGTTTGCCTGCCACGTTCCCACGATGCCCGCGAGCACGCCTAGCACGCCGCCTTCCGCGCACGACGGCACCGTGCCGGCCGGTGGCGCGCTCGGAAACAAGCAGCGATAGCACGGCCCGCGATCGCGCGCGAACACGCTCACCTGTCCGTCGAAGCGAAAGATCGACGCGTACACGTCGGGCTTGCCTTCCAAATAAGACGCATCGTTGATCAGGTAGCGCGTTGGAAAACGATCGGTGCAGTCGAGCACTACGTCGTACAAGCGCACCAACTCGCGCGCGTTGCCCGCGTTCACGCGTGTCGCGATCGCGTCGACCGCGATCTCGGGATTGATGGCCTCCACGCGGTCGCGCGCCGCTTCGGCTTTCGGGCGCCCGACGTCGACGGTGGCAAAGATCGTCTGACGCTGCAAGTTCGTTTCGTCCACCGCATCATCGTCGGCGATCCCGATGCGGCCGACGCCGGCGGCGGCAAGGTACTCTAATGCCGGAGACCCCAGGCCGCCCGCACCGATCACCAGCACGCGCGCCCGTGCCAAGCGCTCTTGCCCCGCCAATCCAACCTCGGGAATCAGCAGATGTCGGCTATAGCGCCGCAGTTCGCGGCGCGTCAGCTGCGCGGGTGCAGCCCGCTGAGCCACTCTAGGACCTCGCCCCGGGCGTTTTCGCCGGCGTTCGTGTGGTCGCTGTCGATGACGGCGAGCGTCTTGGGTTGCGGAGCACGTTGGTAGAGTTCGTCAACCGAGGCGCGATTTACCATCGCGTCGCGTGAAGCCGCGACGAAAAGCGTCGGGCGGCCGGCCAGCCGCGGCAGCAGCTCGTCGTAGCGCGCGTCCACGCCACGCACCAGGTCGGGCAGCGGCGCGCCGTCCACGTATGCGGAGCGGAAATCGGCCACGCCAGCCTTCTGCAGCGACGTCAGCGCCGTCGGCCGACCGTAGCCGGTAGCGATGGAAACGACACCGGCAACTTTCGGATCGCGCGCCGCAACCAGCAGTGCTGTCATAGCACCCATGCTGTGGCCCATCACGTAGACAGTTTTGAAACCGTCTACTCTCGCGCGCGCAACGGTTGCCTCCATCGCATCGATGCAGTCGTCGATGCCCCGCAGTACGCCGCCGCCGGCGCCGAGTTTGTGGCCGGGAAAGTCCAAGCTAAACACATCGAAGCCGTGACCGCACAGAAAGCCGCAGAGAAAATCGAGGTTATGTTTGCTCGACGAGTAGCCGTGCCCGGCGACCAAAGCTACGCCGCGCGGGCGTTTGGGTTGATAGTGCAGCACGGCCACGTCGTTGTTCTGACCGGCAACGCGCAGCAGATCTAACTTCATGCGTGCTTACCACAATCGTTGGCCTTCCAGGCCGCGGCACCGTCAACGTAGCGCTCTTTCTTCCAAATCGGCGCGCGTGCCTTGAGTTGATCGATCACGTAGTGGCACACGTCGAACGCAACGCTGCGATGTACGGAAGCGGCAGCGACCACGACCGCGGTTTCGCCGATCTGCAAATCTCCGGTACGATGCGCGATGGCAACGGCGCACTCGCCGAAGGACGTAACGGCCTCCGTGGCGATCGCTGCAAATTCGGCCTCAGCCATCTGCGCGTGCGCTTCGTACGAGAGTCCCGATACTTTGCGGCCATCGTCGGCACGTTCTCGCACGATGCCGCAGAACGTCACTAGCGCGCCGTGCGCGTCACCGCGCACGACGTCTTCCACCGCGCGAACGTCGATCGCCTCGGGGCCGACGTAAAAGTTGCTCATCCGCCACCGACCGGCGGCAGAAGCGCCAGTTCGTCGCCGTCGTGCAGTACGTCGGTGCCGGGCACGACCACGCCGTTGCGTGCCGCGCGCGTCACCGCGCGTAATTCTCTCGCTTGCGGCGCCTGCAGCAGCAGCACTTCCCACGCGTCGTCCACGCGCGCGCCCTCGGGCAGTTCGAGCAGCCGCTGCGAGAAGCCGGTCAGTTCGCGCAGCCGCGCGAACGCGATCAGCATGACGTTCATCAGTAATCTGCGATGTCGGTAGTGTAGCCGTTGCGCTCCAGCCACTCGCGCGATGCCGGATGCGCGCTCATCATATCCATACGGTTGCAGATGATTTTGTGCAGCAGCACTTCCCAGAAGTGCCGGTCTTGCCGATACACGTCATCGGGGAGTTGATTTTCAGCGCGCGAAAACTCGCGCAACGCTTCCCAATCTTCGCGCTCCAAAATCTCGCGCAGCCGCTCTTCGTACTGTGGTCCGCTTCCGCCGATCATGCGGTTCTACGGCTCCCTTCGCCCAAGACGTACTTCTCGATCGCTAGCGCCACACCGTCGTCGTCGTTGGAAGCGGTCTTGTGTGGGATGGCATCGAGCACTTCGGGCAGTGCGTTGGCCATGGCGATGCCCAACCCCGCCCAGCGCAGCATCGGCACGTCGTTTCGCGAATCGCCGATGGCCAGCACGCGCGCCGGGCGAATCTCTAGCGTGCGGCACAAATCCATCAGGGCGCGCTTCTTCGTGGCGTCGCGGCTGGTGATGGCGCACTCTTCGAAACCGCCCCACGTCTCGTACTTAAAGTGCAGCGGTACGTCGTCGAACGCGCGGCGCATGGCATCGACGGATTCTTGGCCGAGAAAGCGCAGGAACGTCGGGGCGGTGCCCATGATCTCTTTAAAGCTGTCGATCGCCGTCCAACCGCTTCCGGCCATGTCGCGCATCACGGGCGGCTGACTGCGTAAGCGATAGAACTGCTCGCCGCTATACACTGCCAGCGTGAGATCGTTCTGCTCGGCAAACTCCATCATCGGCGCGGCGTATTGCAGCGGCACCGGGATGTGGCCTAGTACTTTACCGGTGAGCACGTCTTCCGTCAGCGCGCCGTGCGCGCAAATGACGGGCACGTCGAGCCCGAGCTCCCGCACGATCTGCTTAGGCGTATCGATGCCGCGTCCCGTTACTAGCACCACGCGTACGCCCGCTTCCAGCGCGGCCGACACGGCCGCACAGGTGCGCGGAGAGATCTCTTCGTGGGTATTGAGGAGCGTGCCGTCAAGATCGAGGGCAAGCAAATCGAAATCGGACACCAAGCCCATAATACCGCCTTCCGTCAAATGCCTCTGTCGCCGTGCCACGTTTTGGGCGGCGGAAGCGTTAGAGAAAGCATGAAGACTCTGCCCGCCATGAGACGCCTCGTCGCCGCCCTGGTCCTCGCAGCCGCCCTGCCGGCCGCCGCGAGCGCGCAGGGTGATCGCTGCAGCCAGGAGATCCTTACCGTGCGCGGGCAGGCCGTGACGATCGGCTACTGCGTGACGGCGGCCCCCAAGAAAGCGCCGGGCAGCGAACTGCTGGTGCCGGTCCATGCCACCTATTCGTCGTCAATCGGCTCGAGCGCCGAGGACATGACGCTGCACTTCATCTCCGGCGAAGGCGAGTCTCGCGTCATCCGCAACGTAGACCTCTCGAAGATCGGATCCAGCGGGACGCTGCATCTGACGCTCGTGTACGGCAGCGATGCAACCATCCGCGTCGAGTCGGCCACGCTCAGCCCCGGGGCCATCATCATTAAGTAATGCCTGCGCGTTTGGCGGGTGAAACCACAGGCCATTCCTGGGTATTCTAGGGAGCAAATGCGGCGACGCTATATTGCTTACAATAGCGCCAAGATACCCGACGGCTGTTGCGGCCGGACTCGGTAGGAGTTTTCATGTCCTGTTCGGCCTACGCGCCTAACCTCACGGCTTCGGAACGTGCGCATTTCCTCTACGAAGCGATCCCTCCCGGACTCTTTCGAGTCGAAAACGAGGAAGATCGAATCGCCTGGCGCGTCAGTCCGGAGCCGTTCGCGTTGTCGCCGACGACGGCCGCGAATCTGGAGTCGCTCGGCAAAGATCTCGCCGCCTTCTACCGCGCGCTAAACAACCTTTACAATCGCAGCGCGCGCGGCACCGCGCCGTCGTTCATCGCGGAGTATCTCGACCACGGCAAACCCGAGCACGTGGTCAAACTCGCGCGTCAGAATCGTTTTAAACAAGAGATACCCGCCATCATTCGCCCCGACCTTATTCTCACCGGCGACGGCGAGTTTGTGGCGTCGGAACTCGACAGCATTCCCGGTGGGTTGGGATTTCTGGGCGCCATGACCGAAGCGTACTGCCGTTTGGGTAACGAGAGTTTGGGCGGCGCACACGGCATTCCCGAAGGCTTTGCAACGATGATCCGCGCGCAGAGCGGCAAGGACGATCCGGTCGCAGCGATCGTGCTCTCCGACGAATCGGGCGATTATCGCCCGGAGATGTCGTGGCTGGCGAACACACTGCGCGAACGCAAACTGCTCGACGCGTATGTCTGCACGCCGCAAGAGATTTACTTCACCGAGGAGGCGCTGTACTTGCGCCCTGAAGGCGGCACCGAGATCAAGCTCGACGTGTTGTACCGCAATTTCGAACTCTTCGATTTGCTCAACGTCCCCAAGCAAGAGTTGATGCTCTATGCCGCGCGGCATAACCGCGTGAAAATGACGCCGCCGCCCAAGGCGCATATGGAAGAAAAACTCGCATTTGCACTCTTTCATCATCCACTGTTGGCAACGTTATGGCAGAGCGAACTGGGGCGCGAAACGTATGCGCGCCTACTAGGCATCTTCCCGCAGACGTGGGTCATCGATCCAACCCCGTTGCCGCCGCAGGCAGTAATCTACGGTTTGGAAGCCAGCGGCAAGCCGATTTCGAATTGGATGTCGCTTCTCGACCTCGGCAAGAGCGAGCGCGACTTCGTGGTGAAGCCGTCTGGCTTTTCGTCGCTAGCTTGGGGCTCGCGCGGCGTGCGCGTAGCCAACGATCTCACGAAGGAAGAGTGGCTGGCCACACTGACGGAAGCGGTGGACGAGTTCGATACGACGCCGCGCATTCTGCAGCGTTTCCACAAAGGCAAGCGCGTGCGCCAAAGCTATTATGACAAGTCGCGCGACGAAGTGCGCGTATACGACGGCCGCGTGCGCCTGTGCCCGTACTACTTCATCGTCGGCGACGACGTGAAGCTCGGCGGCGTGCTGGCGACGGTCGCGCCTGCCGACAAACGCCTGATACACGGCATGACGGACGCCGTCCTAGCCCCTAGCCACGTCGTCGAAAAAGACGGTAATTAGCCGCCTAGCGCTGGCGGGTTATCGTGAGGTTGAGCATGGGGACGTCGATTTCGTCGGGGATCATGGTGGTGGGATCGTACCACTCGGTGACTTCGACTGGAACGCTAGCCGTAATGGACATGTCGCCGGCAGGCACGCCCGCGGGGCGCAGGGCGGACGCGGCGCTTAGCGTTAAGGGAATCGCCTCTTCGTAAATCGGAATCAGCAGTGTCGCGGGTGAGCCGTTCCACGCCGCTAACTGCGCCGGTAGTGCAACAAAGCCGCTGAGCAGAGCGCCATCGGCAAGCGCGAAGTGCGTGGTGCCGTCGGCGAGCGTAAACGTCTGCGGATCTCCGGCACCGGTGAGCGTCGCCGTGCCGCCCGAGAACGCGACGTTGGATTGCGTCACGTCGTCGCCTTGCGCGAGTTTCGAGACGTAGGACGTCGGCGACAAATCCGCGGCAGCGAGTACGAGCGTCGCCTGCGCGGTGCCAGTGGTGCCGTTGATGGCGCCGTTACCGTCTTCGACGATGGTGACTGACGTCGCATCGTGCGATACCGTGACGCGCGTATGTCCGAACGTCTGTCCCGCGTGCGCAGCTGTGTAGGCGTACGCTCCGTCGGCGGGCAGCCGCACCGCAGGCGCAGCGGTGGCAACGGCGAGCGCCAGCGTTAATCCGATCATCATCGTCCCTTCATGCGAGCGGCAACCGCTCGTACTAAGCGATCGATCTCGTCCAGCGTGTTATACCCGTGGGGCGCCACGCGAATCCCCGTTGCCCGCCACGTCGTGATGACACCATCTTCATGCTGGATGCTGCGCCCGAGCGCGACCGAGTCCAACCCCTCGACCTCGAACGTCACGACTCCCGACGAGATGCCGTCGCCGCGCAGACTCAACACGCGCGCGCCCGCGCCGCGCAAGCCTTCGCACAAGCGATCGGTGAGCATCAAGACGTGTCGCGCGACCGCATCGCGATCCGAGTTCAAGAAGACGCGCACCGCCGTTGCCAGCGAGAGCGCGCCGACGAAGTTCGGTGTGCCGCCTTCGAAACGCGATGCATCAGCAACTGTAGGCTGATCGTAGTTAAGAAAATCCCACATGTCAGCGGCGGAACGCCAGCCGGGCGCGGCAAGGCTCAGCCGATCGCGCAGCTTCGGCGCAACGTAGAGGAAGCTCACGCCTTGCAGCGCCATCAGCCATTTCGCGCCGCCCGCGTAGAGTGCATCGATGCCGCACGCCCGCACGTCGATTGGGAAGGCGCCCAAACCTTGAATGGCGTCCACCGCCAAGATCGCTCCGTGTTCGTGCGCGATCTCTGCAAGTGCGGCAAGGTCGCAACGGTAGCCGTCATGAAACCCAACCCACGACACCGTCACCACGCGCGTGTGCGGCGTGATCGTTTCGCGCAGCGTATCGGGCGTGAGGCGCGAGCGCGACGTGGCATGCAGACGCACGTTGACGCCGCGATCGCGCAGCGCGAGCCACGGCACGGCATTAGCGGGAAACTCGTCGTCGCAGAGCAGCACCTCGTCACCGGGCTGCAGATGTAGCCCGCCCGCGATGACGTTGGCGCCGTCGCCCGTGTTGCGTAAGATCGCGATATCGTCGCCGTTAGCGCCGATTAGCGCAGCGACCGTCGCGCGAAACTCCGGTATGCGCGCTTCGTACCGATAGGTACCCATAACGCCGCCGTTGGCTTGAGCGGCAACGAAAGCGTCGATCTCGCGCTTGGTGGTTTGCGCCAAGACGCCGACGGCGGCATGATTGAGATATGCGTACCGCTCGGTGACGGCAAATTCGGAACGAGGAAGCGGAGTGTCGGTCACGGCGTTGCCTTTCAGGCCGCGCCGATCATGTCCTTGGTGTGCCAAGCGATGTTGTTGGCGCGATCGCCGACGCGTTCGAGTTCGGCCAAGACGAAGAGATAACGCGTGCCGGCGGGTACCATCTCGCGATCTTCCTGCATCTCGCCTTCGAGCAACTTGAGGCTGCGTTTGTACATCGCGTCGATCTCGTCGTCGCGTTCGATCACTTGATCGGCCAGCACCGCATCGCGTTCGATGTAGGCGCGCATCGCGTCGAGCAGCAGCGCGTGCGCGGCACCGGCCATGCGATCGATCTCGACCTTTTGCGGACGAATCGGCATATCGGAGAGCTTGATGGCATTCTTCGCAATGTCCACCGCGTAATCGCCGATGCGCTCGAGGTCGGTGACGATTTCAAGCATGGCGGCGACCTCGCGCAGTTCGCCGGCGACCGGTTGCTGGCGCCAGATGAGCTCGATGCAGGCCGACTCGATCTTACGGCGCAGATCGTCGACGGCGTCGTCGCCCGTCACCACGCGACCGCCGGCCGCGGGATCGCGGCGTTCGAGCGAGTCCACGGCAATGCGAATGGCATCGCCGGCGAGCGCGCCCAGGCGGACGACGTCGAGGCGAGTCGCTTCAAGCGCTTCGTGGTATGCGGTGCGCACGGGTCTGCAGAGCCTCCTAGCTGATGAATCTGCAAAGTATAGCGCGAAAGGTAGGTTCCGTGCAACTTAACGAAGAGACCTTCGTTTGCCCTGCGGTTTTCTTCACGCTTTCATGAAAGGCGAGCGAACGTGGCAGCGATACGAACGGTAGGCGTCTGCGGCGCCGGGTTAATGGGCAGCGGGATCGCGCAAACCTGCGCAACCGCAGGCTTCGACGTACTTCTGATGGAGACGGCCGAAGCCGCACTCGCCAAGGGTGTTGCGGCAATCGAGGCATCGTTGGACAAGTTTGTGGAAAAGGGCACGCTCTCGACTGCCGACCGCAACACGGCGTTCGCGCGCATCCGTACGACGCGCGAGGTTAAAGACCTTAAGGCGTGCGACCTCGTTATCGAAGCGATCGTAGAGAATGTTGCCGCGAAGACCGCACTCTTCACCGCGCTCGACGAGCTGCTGCCGCCGCATGCGCTGATCTGCACCAACACGTCGAGCTTGTGCGTCATCGAACTGGCGGCAAAAACGAAGCGCCCCGATCGCGTGGCGGGCCTGCATTTCTTTAATCCCGTGCCGATTATGCAGCTCGTGGAAATCGTTAGGAGCATCGCGACCTCGCAGGCGACGATAGATGCACTTGACGCATTTGTCACGACGCTAGGTAAGGAACCGATCCTTGCGCCGGACACGCCGGGGTTTGTGGTCAATCGCCTGCTGGTGCCTTATTTACTCTATGCGATTCGCTTGTACGAGCAGGGGCTCGCGAGCATGGAAGACATAGACAAGGGTATGAAGCTCGGTTGCGGTTATCCGATGGGACCGTTCGTCCTGCTGGATTTTGTGGGACTCGACACCACGTATTACATTGCGCAGATCATGTTCGACGAGTTCAAAGATCCCATGATGGCGCCGCCGCCGCTGCTCAAGCGCATGGTGCTTGCGGGCCGTTTGGGCCGGAAGAGCGGAAGGGGCTTCTACAATTATGCCTAGCGTTTCGTTCCAGAACATTGTCGTTCAGAACGACGGCGCGGTCGCCACGATCACGCTTAACCGCGCGAACGTTCTCAATGCGCTCAACGCGCCGTTGCTGGGCGAACTCTCGCTCGCGCTGCTCGAACTCGAAGCGCATCCGGAGATTCGCGCGATCGTGATAACCGGCGCTGGCGAGAAAGCGTTTGCGGCCGGCGCGGACATTGCGGAACTCAATGCGCTCTCGACGGCAGCCGAGGGCGCCGACAAAGCGCGCACCGGGCAGGCCATCACGCTGCAGATCGAGCGCATGCGCACGCCCGTCGTCATGGCGATCAACGGCTTTGCCCTAGGCGGCGGCTGCGAACTCGCGATGGCAGGCGACATTCGTATCGCGAGCGAGAACGCGAAGTTCGGGCAGCCCGAAGTGAACCTCGGGCTGATTCCGGGGTACGGCGGCTCGCAGCGGCTGCTGCGCCTGGTCGGCAAAGGCATGGCGATGTATCTGTGCTTAACCGGCGAGGTGATCGACGCGCGCGAAGCGTTGCGCATCGGACTCGTGCAGAAAGTCGTACCGCTTGCAGAGCTGCTGCCCGAGGCGCAACGCATCGCCGCACTCATCGCCACACGCGCTCCGCTGGCCGTCGCGGCCGCCAAACGCGTCATTCACGGCGGCGCGCACCTTGCGCTCGGCGATGCATTAGAAATTGAAGCGCTGGAGTTCGGCACCCTCGTCAACAGCATCGACTTCAAAGAAGGCACCGACGCCTTCCTCGAAAAACGCAAACCCAACTGGAAGAACAAGTAACGCTCCGTTACCCCGGACTGCCTCTTTGTCGTCACAGCTTGCAACGCTAGCACGTAACGTGAGCGTGCGAATTGTTCTCGTTGCGTTGCTGTTTGCGTTTGCGCTGGTTACGGGGGCGCGAGCGGATGACTATGGGCCACCCCGGGACGTGCGCGCCGTTCGCGTTGCGGTACCGATATTGATGGCGGCGCGCGTGCGCGCGCTCGGTGCAACGGTGCAATCTATCCATGCCAACGATGTTGTTGTAAACGGCAACGAAGCCGTTGCTGATTGGAGCGCCGGAATACAAGGCGGGATCGTCGGTTTCGTGCGCCGCTATGGTTTGTGGTGGCTCAGCGGTCAAGTGGACCGTGACGAGCCAGAACCAGTCGGAGAGATCTACTGGTATGTCGATTTGCCGGGCGCGCTTCCAGCCTGCCAGAGCTCCGGAGCGTTTCAAGCCGCTCCCGATCATCTGGCGCAGGAACTGAGCCTCGCCGACACCACTATCTCCCTCGCGCAAACGCATATCGCAGCCATTGCGGAGGACGCAGCAAGCGAGGCTGCATGGCGCAAGCTACATCCAACACTTCTCGTACTACCGGGCATTCAACGCGATTGCTTTACCGTCGGCGCCCACCTTATATATCTCGACGCCGCGTCCGGTTACCGTGCGGAACTCACGTGGGCCGCGCCGACCACGCTCGATATTGCGCGGTATACCGGGCGGGCGCCGACGCGGGCAGAGTTTCCCGGGGAGCCGGGAGCGGATTCCGTGTATTTCTTCTCGTTCGAGCTTGGCGGCGATATGAAGGCTCGCGTAACCGGCGCAACGCTCGACGTGTGGTTTCCGTTTGTGCTTGACGCGAACGTACGTTACAGTCTTACGCTTGTGGGTGGGGAAACCACGATCGGACCACTGGTCGGCACACTGCACGACAACACCCTACATTTCGAGCTGCCGTCGTTTACCGCAACGCCGGGGACGAGCCTCATGGGCGAAATCGACGGGATCTAGACGCGAGCGCTGCTGGGAACTGGTCCTTCGACTTCGCTACGCGGCTTCGCCGCGGCACTACGCTCAGGATGACGGGGGTTGTGTGCGCTCGGAGGCATTCAAATAAAACGGAAGGCCGCGTGGGGGCGCGGCCAACATTTTTGTATGCTGGAGAGCGGCTACACCGGCGTAGCGAAGGCGTTCCATTGTTCGCGTAGGGCGCGTTTGTCGGCGTCGCTCGCGAATGTGGCTTCGAGGGTGGCGAGGTTGAGCGACCAGAGCTGATCCCAGTTCATACCTTGCTCGGCCAACGTGACGTACTCGTTGGAGAGATCCGTTTCGAACATCGCCGGGTCGTCGGAATTGACGGTGCAGTACACGCCCGCCTCGCGCAAGCCGAAGATCGGATGGCGTTCGCCCGCGGCGACCACGCCGACGCGATAGTTGCTCTGCGGGCAAATCTCGAGCGGTACTTGCGTTTCGCGCAGACGTTCGGTGAGCGCGGGATCCTTCAGCGCCAAGAAGCCGTGACCGATACGCTCTGCGCCTAAGCCGTCGAGCGAGCCGACGATGCACGGCGTGCCGACGGTCTCACCGGCATGCGCCACAACGTGCAGACCCGCTTCGCGCGCTTGACGGTACGTATCCACGAAGAGCTCCGGCGGAAAGCCGACTTCGGGACCACCCAAGCCCAGTCCGATGAACGTGCCGCGCTTGAAGCCTTCGATCACCAGCGCCAGCACGCGTGATTGCGAATCGGGAATTTCGCGCGAGATGTCGGCGATGAACCGAATGCGCACGCCTAAATCGCGTTCCACTTCTTCGGCGGTGTCGCGCAGCGCGTCGAGAAAATCGCTGCGGTTCACGGAGTTGCCGATTAGCGAGCACGATACGAAAGCTTCGGTATAGCACACGTTGAGCGCAGCCTGCTGCTCGCCGAAACGCCGCACCATCAGCGCGTAGTCTGCGGCAGTGTGCATGGTCTTCGTGCATGCCACGTACACTTCGATGAAGTGAGCGAAATTCGTGAACTTAAAGTGCCCGTTCCACTGCGGCAGATCGGCCACCGCCAGCGCGATGCCGTTGCGCTGAGCGATTTCAAAATAGGTCCGTGCGGTGGTCGCACCTTCGAGATGCACGTGGATCTCGGCTTTGGGCATACGCGCGATTCGCTCGCGCAATGGTGAATCGATCACTCGGTCCTTTCCGGGTGTGAGAGCTGCCGCTCGGCGTTCGCCATGTTTGCAGCCACGGCGGGGTTGAAGCCTTCCCAGGTAGCGCGAATTCGCCCCTGTGGGTCCACCACAACCATGGTCGGATAGCCGACGATGCCGAAGAATCCGCGCGAGAGTGAAGCCGGGTCGAGCGCCACGCGCGAAATGCCGTGCGCCGGCGCGTATATAGCAACCAGGGAACGCGGCTCGCCGACATCGACGGCGATGACGTCAACTTCGGGATGTTTCTTCGCGAAGCCCTCTACCAGCGGCAGCGAGGCTTTGCACGGGCCGCACCACGACGCCCAGAAATCCAGGAACACCATGCGTCCACGCTGCGCGTGCAGATCGTACGTGCCGCCATCGAGCAGAGGATAGGTCACGCGCGGTGCCGGCTGCGCGGTGCGCATCGAAAAGATGCGCGGCGCGGCGATCCACTTCCAGGCCAGAAACGCAAGCAGCAGCACCAACAGCACGTCCCAGATGCGCGCGCGGCCGAGCCAGCGATGCCTCAGCGGCGGGCTATTCTGTTGCAAAGACCGCTGCGATCCCCTGACCGCCGCCGATACAGGCGGAGGCGACCACCGTCCCGCCGCCGCGCTCGCGCGCGTCGTGCAGGGCGGTTAGCGCGATGCGCGTGCCGGATGCACCCAGCGGATGCCCCAAAGCGATTGCGCCGCCGTGCGGATTCACTCGCGCGCTTTCACCTAAGCGCAGTTCCGCAAGACATGCGAGTACTTGCGGCGCAAATGCTTCGTTAATTTCAAATGTCGTAACGTCGCGCGATGCGACGTTCGCGTTTTGCAGCGCGCGCGGTATCGCGACGGCGGGGCCGATGCCCATAATGTCCGGGTTCACGCCGACGACCGACGCGCCGAGCAAACGGCCGATCCACGGCACGCCATCGGCGCGCGCGCGCGCGACCGTGGTGAGCACGACGGCGGCTGCGCCGTCGGTGATGCCGCTGGCGTTGCCCGGCGTGATGACCCCGTCACGACGAAAACGTGCGGGCAATGCAGCGAGTTTTTCAAGCGTTAGTCCCTCGCGCGGACCTTCATCGCGATCCACAACAATCGCTTCGCCCTTGCGGCCGTGCGTGGTGACCGGCACGATCTCTTGCGCGAAGTAGCCCGAGCGGCGGCCGTCGAGCGCGCGCTCTTGACTGGCGAGCGCGAACGCGTCGCAGGCTTCGCGCGAAATGCCGTACTCCTGCGCCAAGTTCTCGGCGGTGTGCGCCATCGGAAGGCCGTTGTAAGAATCGGTCAGCGCTTCCCAGAGCGTGTCTTCGAGTTTGGTGTCGGCGCCGAACGGCAGGCCCTTGCGCGCGCCGCGCACCACGTGCGGCGCCTGGCTCATGTTCTCGGCACCGCCCGCCAGCGCATAAGCCGTCAGACCGGCGCGCAGCGAGAGCGCGGCCGTGAGGATCGCCTGCAGCCCAGAGCCGCATAAGCGGTTGAGCGTGAGCGCGGGTGTAGCAACGGGCAGGCCGACGCGCAACCCCACGTGGCGTGCCAGGTAGATGGCGTCGGCGCTGGTCTGCATGACGTTCCCGAAGACCACATCGTCGATGCGATCCTTAAGCACGCCGCTGCGCGTGAGGGCTCCCTCGGCCGCGACGGCCGCGAGATCCGTTGCGCTCAGACTCGACAGCGCCCCGCCAAAGTTGCCGAACGGCGTGCGGGCGCCGGCGACCACGACCACGTCGTCATCTCGAATTGCACTGCTCATGGGCGATTCTGCTTCCGCTTTTGCAGGCCGCCGCCCTGGCTTCAACTAATGAGCGCAGGTCATGCCAGCCAACCGACAAGCCGCCATCAACCTCGACGCACGGTCGCTCCCGCCCGCCACAAAGGCCGAACAGATTCTCGAGTCGTTCGACCGCCTGACGATGGGCGCCATCCTCGAAATCACCGAGGAATCCGACCCCCGCGCGCTACGCAACGAGATGAACCAGTTGCGGCCGGGCCGCTTTTCGTGGGATGCCCGCAACCTGGGCGGCAGCCGTTGGACGGTGCGCCTGGAGCGCATCGACGAGAACGCCGACGGCGAAGCACTGCTGCAGCACGTCGCTCCGTTCGGTTCGGCCAAGGCCGCGACCGTGAAAGAGCTGGCCTCGCAGATGAGCGAGCGCAACTACCGCGCTGGGGAGACGATCTTCGACGAAGGCGAGATGTGGCCGTATCTCGGCATCGTCCGTAATGGCAAAGCGATCCTCACGCTGCTCTCGCCCGACGGCAAGACGCACACTATTGGCGAACGGCTTACGCATGACACGCTCAACGAAAGCGGCACGTTCGACGGTGGCGGCGCCACCACGCGCGCCGAAGCACTCACCGACGTCGCGATCGTAACGATTCCCAGCGAAGCTGTGATGCACGCGTGCCGCAACGATGCGGAACTCGCGCTTGGATTTTTGATCGCCGCCTCGCAGGCGCGCCGCCGTTCGATCGACACCATCGCCGATCTCGCGTTCGCGCACGTGCTGCAGCGCGTCGCAAAGTTCTTACTGGGTTACGCGCGCACGTCGATCGGCATGACCAAGGGTCTGCCCGGCGTTGAGAATCTCTCGCAGGCACAGATCGCCGCAGCCGCCGGAACCGTCCGCGACATGGCAGCGCGCGCGCTTCTTCGATTGAAGAATGCCAGCGCCGTGGAACTCGACCGTGGCCGCGTCAAAGCGATCGACCGTGCCCGCCTAGAAGCCTTCGCCCACAACGTCCAAGCCCCACCGGTCTAAAGCGAGTTTAGCGCCTTTAGAGCTTGATCGAATGTCTTTACGGGGATGATGCGGATACCGCGCGTCCCTTTAATGTCGTCGTAGTTTCCTTGCGGCACTAAAAAGACCGTGGCGCCGGCGCGCAGCGCCGCGACGAGCTTTTGTTTTTCGCCGGCGATTTCGCCCACATTGCCGTTGACATCCAGCGTGCCGGTGCCCGCGACGTGAACCGTGCTTGCATCGGGCACGAGCGATCGATAGATGTCGATCGCGAACATGAGACCGCCGGAACTGCCCGAGACGTCGGGTAGATCGAACTTGACCGGCACGGCGGGTGTCGGGAAACGCGTTTGCGCGCCGAGAAAGATGCCCATACGTGCTTTGCCCCGCAGTTGCGTGAGCGGCACGTGCAGCGCGAGCGCTTTGCCGCCGCGCAGCACGCTCAGACGCAGTACGTTACCCGCGCGGCCGCCGACGGTAGCCGCCTGCACGGCCGCCACCGATGTCGTCGCCCTGCCGTCAATCGCGACGATCGCGTCGCCGGCGCGCAGCACGCGCGCGGCCGGTACGTTGGGCAGCACGCCGACAATAACGGCTTGTTGGCGCAGCGGCTGCGTGCGATAGCCTGCAGCGCGTTCGGCAACATAGATTGCGGTACGTTGGCTTTCGAGCATCGAATCGACCATAATACGTTCGTACTGCTGGTCGTTCATCTGCGTCGGAATCACGTCGGAGGTCTGCGTGATCTCCGTGCCGGGTTCCAGTGCGCCGATCAGCGCGAGCGGCGGCACGTGAGGTAACAGCGATACGTCGGTGAGGTCTAAGCGCTCGGACGGCGGGCCGTAACCGCTTACGCGAATGACGCCGCGCAGATCGACCGCCGATCCCGGCATCAGCAGCGAATAGGGCGTGCGAATGAAAAACGCAGCGGCGGCCGTCGCTGCGACGGCCGCCAGGTAGATGAAAACCCGATTGCGCTCGAGAGTGATTAGACTTCGACGGACTCCATCGCAGTCGTCTGCGACGTTCCGCTCTCGGCTTCGGCCGAATGATCGAAGGCCGCGCGTTTTGATTTGGCGGCCGCATCGGCCAGCGATTGGTCGGCCGGCGCCTGCGGCGTGCGCTGTAGCGCCTCGCGGCCTTTACGCACGGCGCCTAGTGCTCCGCCCAAGCGCGCTTCCATTTCGCCGAGCACCTGCGCGGCGTAGTTATCTGCACCTTCGCGAATCTTGCGCGCTTTTTCTTCGGCTTCGCGCAGTACCACTTCGGCGGTGGTACGCGCGCGCTGCAGGATCTCGTGTTGATCCACCAGCTCGTCTTGTTTGCCGGTGGCTTCCGTAACGATGGCGTCGGCCTTCTCCTGCGCGGCGCGCACCATGCGGTCGTGTCCGTCCGCGATGATTTTGGCGCGGCCCACTTCTTCGGGCATCGACGATCGGATCTTTTCGATCATCTCGGTCAGCCGCTCTTCGGAAAGGATACGATACCCCGCCGGCAGCCAGGTAGCATCTCGTACGTATGCTTCGAGTTTGTCGAGAACGCGATATACCGACATGAACGGCCTCCGATTTATGACGTGTGCAAGTTCGCGCGTTTTGCGGACATCACGCGCAGAACGGGTTCGGGAACGAGTGCGGCGACGTCGCCGCCGAGAAAAAAAACCTCTTTGACGATGCTAGAGCTCACGAACGAATATTTTTGATCGGCCATTAAGAACATGGTGTCGACCTTCGAGAGCGCCCGATTCATTAACGCGGTGGACATTTCGTTTTCGAAGTCGGACACCACCCGCAAGCCTTTGACGATGACGTCGGCCTTCTGCGCTTTCACGTAGTCGGCCAGCAGCCCGCGAAATGTTTGGATCCGCACGTTGGGCAGATGAGCCACGCATTCGACGAGCATCCTTTCACGCTCTTCGATATGAAACATCGGGTCGCGCTTTTGCGGATTGACCACCACGGCGACGATCAGCTCGTCGAAACAGTGCGACGCGCGCTCGACGACGTCGAGATGTCCGTACGTCGGCGGATCGAAGGAACCCGGATAGACCGCACGCGTGGTGCGGGCGACTCGTCCGTTATTCACGCCGAAGGGTCGACTGCGAAGAACGCCAAAGCGACATCGCCGTACACTTCTTCGCGCACGCTGCGATACCCCGGCACTTCGGGAAGAATCGTGCGCGCGGCATGCTCGTAAATAACGGTCGCCTCCGGCGCGAGCAGATCGCGCTCCCGCAACAGAGCGAACATCGACGACGGCAGCGGATCGGCGTACGGCGGGTCGGCGTACACGATGTCGAACGGGCCACTTAGGCGATAGAGCGCACGATCGACGGGCGCGGACACCACCTCGACCGCACTACCGACGCCCATCTGTTCGACGGCTTCTTCGATGGCCTGTGCCGTCTCCCGATGGCCTTCTACGCACACGACACGCACGGCGCCGCGCGACGCCGCCTCGAACCCGATCGCCCCGGTGCCCGAGAAGAGATCGAGAAAGCGCGCGCCCTCGATGCGCGGCAGCAGGATAGAAAACAGCGATTCCTTGACGCGCCCGGGCGTGGGGCGCACGTTGGTACCCTTTGGAGACTTCAACTTGCGGCTGCCCAGGCTGCCGCCCGTAATTTTAGGCAAGCGTGGGTGCTCCTTGAACGATGGCGAGGAGTTCGTCGAGCGCGTGAATGGTCCGCGTGGGGGCCGGAGCGCCCGCTGGATACGGCATGCCCTCAGCGTTGAGCCAGACCGCATGCATGCCGGCGGCCAGCGCCCCGGTGACGTCGGCGCGCGGGTCGTCGCCGACGTACCAGCAGGCCGAGCGCGAGACACCCAACGCCTCCACCAGGGCAGCGAATGCTTTGGCGTCGGGCTTCTGCACGCCGATATCGCCGCTGGCGAGCACCGGACCGTCGAATCCCACCGCTGCGGCTTTGCGCTGCTGCAGCGGATTCCAGCCGTTGCTGAGAACGGCGGCGGGATAGTTGCGTTCGCGCAGCGCGCGCAGCGCCGAACGCGCGCCCGGCAGCGGCACCACGAACGCATCGACCATCGATAGCGCCATATCCTGATACTTGCGTACCAGCGATTCCGTCGGGTCAACGCCACGCTCCGTAAAGAACGTACGCACCGCGCAATCGATGCTAAAGAAGCCCGCTCGCTGACGCGCGAGCAATTCGTCGATGTTGCGCGCTTCTTCCGGCAGCGTTCCTGCAGGCTTACCGCCATAAAGGATCACATCGTCGAGCATCCGCAGAAATGCCACACGTTCGAGTTTGTTATCGATTAGTAACGTGTGGTCGATATCGAAGCCGATGCCCGTCGTGCCCGGGCGTATCGTCATTTTGGCCCAGGGCCGGTGACGATGCGTACGAAGTCGTGCAGGCGAATCCACTTCGCCATCGAGTTTTGCACGCTCGTCGGCGTGGCATCGAGCTCGCGGCGCGCGTCGACGAGATCTTGATCCAGCGGCAGATCGCGCGTGGCGTAGCTAAGCAGCAGGCTGCCCACGCCATCGTAACTGCCTTCGCGCAGCGGCACTTCGCCGATAAGCTGCGCTTTTGCGCGCAGCAAGCGTTCGGACCCGATCGGTTTCGTCTGCAGCAAGTTGATCGCAGCGAGCGATGCGTTTTGCGCGGTGATGACGTTCTGCGGATTGCTGGCGTAGTCGATGCTGAACGTCGAACGCACCTTGCCCGCGCTGACGTTGCTGAACACGTAATACACGTAGCCATGCGTTTCGCGCAAATCCTGGAAAAGTAGCGACGAGAAGTTGCCCCCGCCCAGCACGTAACTGCCGAGCTGGACGCTAGCCCACTCGGGGTTGGTACGCAGCAGATCGATCGATTCGACCAGCTGCGTGACCGACTGCACGCGGCCCGTCGCCGGAATCACGGCGCTCGACGGCGCGTTGAGCGCGACCGGATTCGGATAGACCTGCGGCTTGGGACCTTCGGCCTTCCACGCACCAAAGTATTTCTCGATCTCCGCACGCGCTTGTGTGGGCGTCACATCGCCGACGACGACGATGGTGGTGAGATCGGGGCGATACGCCTGCGCGTACCACGACTTCACGTCCGATAGCGTAATGGCTTGCGTCGACGTTGGAGATTGGAAGCGCCGCTCTACATCGCCGGGCGGATACAGAGCGTTCGCTAATGCTACGTCGGTGAGGTGATCGGGCGACGTCGCCTGGTCGGCGATATTCTTTAATTCTTGCGGCTGCACGATCGCGAACGCCGACGGACTCAGCGCCGGATGCAGTTCCTGATCTGCAAGCAGCTGCACGCCGCGATCGAAGTGCGCCGAGAGCACGTCGAGGCTAAAGCTCGTGCCGGCTTGCGCGCTTGCGGCGATCTTGTCGAGCTGCGTCTGATATGCGATGCGTCCGTACGTGGTGGTGCCGTACGGCAGCAGCTGCGTGGTGAAATCGGCGACGCCTTCTTGACCCGCAGGTTCCTGCACTTGCGGATTGTTGAGGATTTGGCCCCGCACGACGACGGTGTGCGTCACGTGTTCGGGTTGCACGATGAGGTGAATGCCGTTCGAAAGTGTGTACGTGGTTGGCGCGAGCATGCGCTTGGGAACTTGCAGATGCGCGAGCACGTTCTGAGCCCAAGACGGCAGCACTTCGTGCTTGGTGGGCGGGAACGAGTTCACTTCTTTGGCGATGGAACCGCCGGACGATGCGGCTCCCGCATTTTTCGGAATCGCATATGCGGTAACGGATTTGTTATCGACGAGGTACGTGCGCAGCACGCGGTTCACATCGGCGGTCGTCACCTTGTGGATCGCCGCGATAGTTTGATCGGGCGATGCGAGACCCTGCACGGCAATGGCCTGACTCCACTGCATCGCCAACCCTTCGATGGAGTTACCCGCAAACTCCAACTGCGCGAGTTCGCCGAGTTTCGCCGCCGCAACGAGATCGGCAGGGACGCCGTTCTTGCGATAGCCGTCGATGACCGCGCGCGCCATTGCTTCGGCGGCTTCTGGCTTCGTCGTGGTGGGCACCGCGATTTCGGCCACGCCGACCGAGGTTTTCGGGAACGACTGCAAACTAAAGTCGGTACCGTACGCTTTGCCTGACGCCGCTAGCGCGAACAAATCACCGCGCTGGCTGTTGAGCACATCGCTGAGGATCTGCGCCGCTTCGTTGTCGGGGCTATCGAAGCCCGGCAGACGATAGCCGATCTGCACGTCGACGTACGGCAGATCGCTCGTGTCGCGATAGACTTTGGGGACGATCTTGGGCAGCGCCACGGCTGCGCGTTTCGGCAGCGTTGCCGCCGGCACGTCACCAAAGAGCTTCTTCACTTCGGTAATCGTGCTGGGGCCGTCAACGTCGCCGACGATAACGTACACCGCGTTGTTCGGGTGGTACCATGTCTTGTAAAAGCTCAGCAGCTGCGGGCTATTGACCAGGTGCGCGAAGCCGTAAACGGTGCCGAGCCCGTTCTTGCCATAGGGCGAGTTGCCCAACAGACGATCCGACATTTTCTGGTAGAGGCGATAGAGCGCGTTAGAGTTATCTTGCGTGACCTCTTGCGTGATCGCTTTGCGTTCGACATCCCACTGGTTCTGCTCCATCAGCACGCCGATCGCGCGCGAACGTTCGAGACGCAGCGCAATATCGAGATACTGTGAGGGAACGGTGAAATAGTACTGCGTGATTTGATTCTGGGTGTCGGCATCGAAATCGCCGCCCACGATGTTGGCGGTATCCGAAAGCGCGTTGGCCGAGAGCGTCGCGCTGCCGCGGAACATCATGTGTTCGGTCGCGTGCGCGAGACCGACAACCGGCTGATCGTCCGAGCCGACTTTATAGTTCATCACCGCCGTGACGACGGGCGCCAGCGGGTTGTGAACTACCACAACCTGCAGCCCGTTGGAAAGCGTCGCGCGCGTGACCGTGAGACCGGCAGCGGCGGCAGCATGGGGTGCGAGCAGCGCCGCGCCGGCAACGAGCGCCAGGGCGGCCAGAAAGCGAAAGCGTGGTAAGGTCATGTGCGCGGTTTTCTGGCCGCGGTGGCGCGGACCTTGCGCCCGCTATGAAGTGACGATCATCGCAAGCGCCGACGGGCGAGCGTCGAGCAGGCGCCGCAAGCCGGCGTGCTCGGGCGCCTGCAGCTCCGGGTCGTCACGCACGGCGCGCTCGGCGTCGCTTTTGGCGGTGCGGTAGATCGCGACGTCGCGTACCAAATCGGCGACTTTGAACTCGGCCGCGCCGGCCTGTTGAGTGCCTGCAAACTGGCCCGGTCCGCGCAGCCGCAAATCTTCTTCGGCAATGTAGAAACCGTCGGTCGATTCGCTCAGGATGGTAAGTCGCTCCAGCTCGGCGCGCTCCTCCAGGCCGACGAGCACGCAGTACGATTTCGCGGCACCTCGGCCGACGCGCCCGCGCAGCTGATGCAGCTGCGCAAGACCGTAGCGATGCGCGTCGAGTACTACCATCACGCTTGCATTCGGAACGTCGACACCGACCTCGATGACGGTGGTCGCAACCAGCACGTCAATCTCGCCCGCGGTGAAACGCCGCATGATGTCGTCTTTTTCGCGCGACGGCATCTTGCCATGTAGAACGGCCAGACGTAGGCCCGCGAACGGCCCGGCCGCGAGACGTTCGGCTTCTGCGCGCACGCTGGTGAGGCCGGCGTCGGATTCGTCGATCGCCGGCGTCACCACGTATGCCTGATGGCCGAGATCCACGTTACGCCGCACGAACGCTTCAACCTCGTGCATGCGACTGGGACGGATGACGAACGTTTCGATCGGCGTGCGGCCTGGCGGCAGTTCGTCGATGACGGAAATGTCGAGGTCGGCGTACACCGACTGCGCGAGCGTCCGCGGAATGGGTGTCGCCGTCATGTGCAGTGTGTGCGGCGTGCCGCCTTTGGCACGCAAACGCGCGCGCTGTGCGACGCCGAAACGATGCTGCTCGTCGATCACCACGAGGCCCAGGCGCGCGAATTCCACGCCTTCACTTAAGAGCGCGTGCGTGCCCACGGCCACCGCGGCTTCGCCGCCGGCGACGCGATCGGCCGCGGCGTTACGCGCGCGCCCCCCCTGACTGCCGAAGAACGCTTCGACCGCGATGCCGAAGGGCATCAGCATCGGCGCAAGTTTCTGGGCGTGCTGCGATGCTAGGATTTCTGTAGGCGCCATCAGCGCCGACTGCACGCCGTTACGCGCGGCCAGCAGCATTGCGGCCGCCGCAACGAGCGTCTTGCCGCTACCGACATCACCCTGCAGTAAACGATTCATCGGCACTTCGCGCGCCATGTCGTCCCATATCTCGGCGATCGTTCGGCGCTGCGCGCCGGTGAGCGCGAAGGGCAGCTCGGCCTGCAGCGTTTCAAGTAAGCGATCGGGCAGGGCGAGCGGCTGGGTTACGCGATCGCGCTCGCGGAGCGCGCGCTTCTGTGCGGCGCCGGCCGCCACGACCAAGAACTCCGTATAGATGAAACGCTCGCGCGCCTTCTGCGCCGCTTCGGGCGACTGCGGCACGTGCGCGGCGGCGTAGGATTCGCGCAGCGGCGCGAAACCGTGGCGCTTGGCGATCGCCGGTGGCAGCGGATCGTCGCCTACGAGGTCGAGCAGGCGCGGAAAGTTTTTCTTGACGACTTGCGCGATCTTGCGCGTGGAGAGATCTTTGCTGGCGTGGTAGATGGGAACCACCTCGCCGCGGTAGCTTTCGCCGTCGGCGAGCGTGCCGTACGTCGAAACGTTGACCACCGGGCCCGCCATCGTCTTTTCGACGCGGCCGCGCACGAAGATGCACATGCCTTCATGGAAGCGCCCGACGACGAAACGTCTGCGCCCGATCCACTTAGCCGCGAACTCGCCGCTCTCGTCGCGCAGCCGCGCTTCGACGATTTCCAGGTCGCGCACGCGCTTTTCTTTGACGAAGGTGATGCGCCCGACGGCGATCTCTTCAGCTTCGCCCTCGCCTAATTGCATTGCCGGTGTGGGAAAGCGCTGATCTTCGTAACGAAACGGCAGATCGTCGAGCAGATCTTCCGCCGTCTCAACACCGAGCTCGCGAAAATACTGCGCGGTCTTCGCCCCAACGTCCGCCAGTTCGCTCACCTTCATCGCGCGATACGGAGATTAGCGGCGCGGAGCGTTTACGCGGTCGAGCAGGTGGTCGCCGACCTTTGCCAACGGAATGTTGCGTTCGGCGAGCAGCACGAGTAGGTGAAAAATCAAGTCTGAGGCTTCCCAGACGAGTTCGTCGTCGCCGTCGTTCTTCGCGGCAATGATGACTTCGGTCGCTTCTTCGCCAATTTTTTTACCGATGCGATCGACGCCGCCCGCGTAGAGTTTCGCCACGTACGATCCTTCGGGCGGATCGATCTTACGCTGCGCGAGGACGCTCTCCAAGTGTGCGATCGCCTTGGCAAACGCGTCGCTTGCGCCCTCGCCATCGGTCGCGAGCACGACGTTGTGAAAGCACGAAGCCGCACCAGTGTGACAGGCGGGACCCTTGGCTTCAACGCGGTACAGGAGCGCGTCGGCGTCGCAATCCGCCACCACTTCCACAACATGCTGCGTGTTGCCCGACGTTTCGCCTTTGCGCCACAGCGCATTGCGGCTGCGACTAAAGAGATGCGTCTCGCGGGAGGCGAGCGTCTTTTCAAGCGCTTCGCGATTAGCCCAGGCGAGCGTCAGGACGGCGCCGGTTGCGGCGCTTGCGATCACGACGGGCATGAGCCCGTCGCCGTTCCATTTTAATTCGGCGATATCCACGGTCGAATGGGAATGCCGCGCGACGCCAGCGCTTCCTTCAAATCCGGGATGGCGATTTCGCCGAAGTGAAAGAGTGATGCCGCCAGCGCCGCATCCGCGTCGGCCTGCAGAAAGACGTCGGCGAAGTCGTCGATACTCCCGGCGCCGCCCGACGCGATAACCGGCACGTCGGTCGTCGCGCGCACGCGCTGCGTGAGCTCGAGGTCGTAGCCCGACTTCGTACCGTCGCGATCCATCGATGTCAGGAGAATCTCGCCCGCACCGTCCGGACCGCTCGCGGCGCGCGCCCACGCGATGGCGTCGATACCGGTCTGCGTGCGGCCACCGTCCACGACCACTTCCCATCCGTTGCCCGCGCGTCGCGCGTCGATAGCGAGCACGACGCACTGACTGCCGAACTCCGCGGCCGCTTCGCGCAGGAGTTCGGGTCGGCGCACCGCCGCCGAGTTGAGCGAGACTTTATCGCAGCCCGCGCGCAACAGCTCGCGCACGTCGGCGACCGCATTCACGCCGCCGCCGACGGCGAACGGAATCGTGAGCTCCGATGCGACGGCACGCACGACGTCGCGGGTTGCCTGACGGCCTTCGACCGTCGCGGTGATGTCGAGAAAAACCAGTTCGTCCGCGCCCGACGCCTCGTACGACTTAGCGAGCTCCACCGGGTCGCCGGCATCGCGCAGCGCAACGAACTTCACACCCTTCACAACGCGCCCGTTTTTGATGTCCAAACACGGTACGATCCGTTTCGTAATCACGCGCGCACTTTCGTCGAAAGGAGAGTTTGGAGGCGACGGGCAGATTTGAACTGCCGAATGGGGCTTTTGCAGAGCCCTGCCTTACCACTTGGCTACGTCGCCGAACCTACTTCTGGAGCGGGTAGTGGGAATCGAACCCACGCGTCAACCTTGGGAAGGTCGCAGGCTACCATTACATCATACCCGCGCGCCCCAGGGCGCCTTCGGTTCTGCCCGCTACCGTCCGCGTCCTACAACCACGCCTTCAGTGAATTGGGTGCGAGGAGGCGTGTCCTTCCGAGCGAACGATGGGGCGTGACCTGGATTTACTACTTTCCAGCATGGACGTTCGGTCCGACGATAATCGTACTCGCTTGTGCATTGGCCGCAACAGGCTTATATCTGACGCTGCGCTACAATCGTACGTCCACGGAGATCGCCCATAACGACGTAGCGGGCGCCATCGTTGCAACCGCCGGAACCGTGGTTGCGGTGATGCTGTCGTTTATGGTGGTTGTGGTGTGGCAAGAGTTCGACGCGTCGGCTGGCAACGTGCAGCGCGAAGCGAGCGCCGTGGCCGACCTCTATCACATTGCCGGCGACATGCCGAACCCGCTACAAAGCCAACTTCAGACGACACTCGACAGTTACGTTGCGATCGTCGTGAAAGACGAATGGCCGCGTATGCGCCACGGAGGAGCCAGCGATGAGGCGCGCCTCGCCGCGTACGACGTCGGCCACGAACTCGCGTCCTTCGTCCCAAGGTCGCAGCGGCAGTCAACACTGCAGCAGCAATCGCTCGCGCTCTACCAAACCTTCATCGACGCGCGCAGGCAGCGTTTGGGCGACAACGCGCAAGGCATTCCAGCGGTGCTCTGGGGCACGATGCTGTTCTGCGTTTGCGTGCTGATTTACCTGACCTATTCGTTTCGTATCACGCGGCTTGCTACACACTACGCGATGACGATCGGCGTTACGGCGATCATCATGTCGATTCTCGTGCTTACCGCAGAACTCGATTATCCGTTCCGCGGCGACATCGCGATTCGGCCGACAGCCTTCACCGGAATCGCAGGCGAGATAAACTCCGGCGTACTAGCGCCGATCGAGAACTACTGAATGATACCGACCGCGCGCGAAACCACGACGGCGACGGTGACAAACGAGATGATCGCCTCCATCGCCATGAGCATCTTGACCCTGCGCGAGATCGGCATCGCGTCCGTCGGACTAAACGCCAGTGCATCGGTAAACGCGACGTAAAGATAGTCCAAGAACAGCGGTTTCCAACTTTGCTCCACGAGGCCCTTATTCTCGTCGGAGAGCATCATCTGCGGGAAGAGAAAATCGACCGCCGTGAACTCCATCGCCGACGAGGCGTGCGAACGCTGATCCGGCCCACCGCCGTCGATCTCCCAATACCACAAACCGAAGACGAGCACGTTGGTCAGCCAAATCTGTCCGCCGGCCTGCAAGAGCTCGACGCCGTTGCTTACCTCCGCGTGGCGCGTGACGATTCCCGCCGTCAACAAGATAACCGATGCTAGGTTGAATAAATTGACGATCGCGATAAGCGCCACGGACGCCGCTCGCTGCCAAACCGTTTCCGCATGGCGTCGCGGCGCGAGGATGGAGAGCGGAATGAGCAAGCCCAGCACGAGGACGAGCGCTAGCCACGTGGGCCCGATCGTCAGTTTCGCCGGCAGTGTGGAATAGAGCACGAGGATGGCGATGACCGCGAGCGACGAATGCCAGCGCGGTTCGTCCGTATTTTTCTTTGCCGACGCCATGAGTGGGTATCATTCCGTGCAACCCTTTGCATCCCCCTCGAGGTAAGAGGAGACGTTATGGCTACTGATTTTCGCGACGGCGAAACGTTCCCGCGCCCCGGGCGACGGCGCATCGGCCGCTTCATGTGGCTGGCGCGCGTAAGCGATAAGGGGCGTGCGGCCATCGCCGGCACGATTTACGACTATATCTATCCCTGTCCGATGGATATGGGTGTGATGGAACGCTGGGGAATCTCCGCAGGCGATTTCGATGCGGCACTGGCGCATCACCCCGACGACGAAAGCTTGCATGCGTGGCTCGCGCAGCGCGTCTCTTCCGATCGCATCGAGGCAGCCAACGCGTGGCTCGAAAACGATAAACGCGACAATCTCGATCGTCAAGACAGCGAAGAAGGCGCCGCGCAGGTAAACCGATGAGCGCCACCGTTTCGTTTTCACGGCCTGACGGCAAGAGTGCATCGGGCTACTTCGCGGAGCCGCGCTTCGAGGGCGCCCCGGGCATCGTGCTGCTTGGTGAGTGGTGGGGGCTCAACGCAGAAATCAAAGCCCTCGCCGATCGTTTCGCTTCCATGGGTTTTCGCGTGCTCGCGCCCGACATATACGAAGGGCGCGTGACCGACGATCGCGAGGAAGCCGGCCACATGATGTCGGCGCTCGACTTCGTCGACGCCGCAACGCAGTACGCGCGCGGCGCAGCAATGTTTTTAAAACAAGGCGGCGGCAAAGTCGGCGTTATGGGATTGTGCGCCGGTGGCGCGCTCGCGCTGCTCTGTGCGATGCACGTTTCGGAGTTCGACGCCGCTGCGGCTTTCTACGGCATTCCGCCCGAGAATGCGGGCGATCCCGGTTTGATCAAGATTCCGCTGATCGGGCATTGGGCCGAACGAGATGAGTTCTTCACCACCGCGGCCGTCAACGCGTTGGAAGATCGCCTAAAAGCCGGCGGCGTGCCCTACGAATTCTTTCGCTACGATGCCGAGCATGCGTTCGTCAATCCTAAAGGCCTCGGGCACTACGTTAAAGATTGCGCCGAAAGCGCGATTCACCGCACCGAAGTTTTCTTTAAGCGCGCGCTGCGGTAACGCGATAATAAAAACCCCGTCAACGCATTGACGGGGTTTTGAATGGTGCCAAGGGCCGGGATCGAACCGGCGACACCGCACTTTTCAGGCGCGTGCTCTACCAACTGAGCTACCTTGGCGCAGCGACCGAGGCGGGTTCGCGCACTTCCGGCGCGTACGTGCTCTGCCGAGCGGCGCGCAGCGCGGCGTTATCGAGCGGTGCAAAGCCCGCCGATTGCAGAACTGCGACGGAAGTCACGGCTCCGCTTGCCGCGAGCGAGACTTCGATCTGCACGCTTCCGATAGCGCCCGCTTCCTGCGCGGCTTGCGGCGTATCCGGCGAGATTGCGTCGAGGGCGTGTGCCGCAACGTTGGGATCCGCGCACGACGGCGTAGGCGGCGGCGCTACGATCGGCGGCCCGACCGGCCCGACATCGGCCACGCCGACACCGTCGTGCGTCACGCCCGCGACGCGCGGCTCGTTAGGTCCGATCGCTGTGATCTCGTGCGACAACCGCACCGTATGCACGGCTGCCGCGCGCGGCGCGACGCGAGGCGTGCTGCGCGCTGGAGTCGGTGTCGCAGGCGGCGGCGTGGGCGGCGGAGTTGGATGCACGATGTGAATGATCTCAATCGGGTGGCGCTGTGGCACGTCGACCGCCGCCGGCGCGCTGCGTATGTTCTGCGCGAAGAATAGGGCAACGGCGTGGAATGCTAGGGAGACCGCTAACGCCCACACCAGAACGCGATTCGTGCGACGTTTCATGCACGTATAATGCACGAGCGCGCGCGAATGTGACGTTACGAAACGCAGCGCTCCAGCGCATCGGCGAACGCATCCACATCCTGCGGTTGCGTTGCCCAATGCGTCATCCACCGCACTTCGGGGCGCTCTTCGTCAAAGCAGTAGAAAAAGAACTCTGCCTGCAGCTTTTCGATCGCCGCACGATCGAGCGTCGCAAAAATCGCGTTGGTCTGCACCGGTTGCGTGATTCTGACCGCGGCCATGCGCCCCACGCGCTCGACCAGCCGCGCGGTCATCGCGTTAGCATGTGCGGCGTACGAGCGCCAGCGATCTCCTTCAAGTAGCGCGGAGAACTGCGCCGAAATGTAACGCATTTTCGAAGCGAGTTGCGTAGTTTGCTTGCGTGAGAACGCCGCCGCGCCGTCGTGCAGCGCGGCGTCGAAGAACAATACCGCTTCACCAAACATCAACCCGTTCTTCGTACCGCCGAACGTGAGGATGTCGACGCCGAGATCCTTCGTGCACGCTTTCGGCGTTGCGCCGAGCGCCGCCGCCGCGTTCGAAATTCGCGCGCCGTCCACGTGCACGATCAACCCGTGCTCGTGCGCGAACGAGCAGAGCGCCCGCACTTCCTCGTCGCTGTAGAGTGAGCCGTACTCGGTTGCCTGCGAGATCGAGACCACGCGCGGCTGCACGTGATGCTCGTCGCGGCCTTTGCCCACGTGAGGCGCCAGATCGGCGGGGCGCAGTTTGCCATCGAGCGTTGCGATCGCGATCGTCTTGCAGCCCGCGATACGTTCGAGCGCGCCGCATTCATCAACGTTTAAGTGGGCGGTGGCCGGACAGAGCGCCGCTTCGAACGGCTTGAGCACCGACCCGAGCGCCAGCACGTTCGCTCCGGTACCGTTAAATGCGAAATACACATCGGTTTGCGAGCCGAACATCGCGCGAAAATGTTCGATGGCGGCTTGCGTCCACGGGTCGCGGCCGTACCCGACCGCGTCGCCATCGTTGGCGGCCTGTAGTGCGCGTAAGATTTCCGGCGCAACCGGCGCGTTGTTGTCGCTTGCAAACGTCCGGTTCACAGCGCCCACCACGAATATATCATCGTCGACGATTTCACGCTGAGGACCGCACGCTCCCGTCCGGGCGTACGCTCGCCCGTGGGCCGACCGGACCTGCACCCCCATGCGGCGAAGGGCCACGTATGAGAATGCGCTCGATACTTGCGGTGCTGTTGCTTACCGCGTTGCTTCCGGCGACCACGACTGCCGCCGTTACGACGGCGCCCTTCACCGTGGATGCCAAAGTCGTCGTTTCGTCCCTGATGGCCATAACGGACGGTCACTTTCGCACGATGAAGGACTCGCTCGCCGTGGTGGCCGCTTCCGACGAGGCGCGCTCCGGCGATTGGGCTCGTATAAAACCGCTGCTCGCGCAAGCCGCGAAGACAAACGTAGAGGCCGGGTTCGCCTACGCGAAACCCGACGGATCGTTTTTGACGCTCGCCGGCGAGCATCAAGTGACGAACATCGGCGATCGGCCGTATTTCAAAACGGCAATGGGCGGCACGACGGTAATCGCCGAGATGGTGTTGAGCCGCACCACGAATCGGCCGATCGCCAACGTCGCGCTTCCGGTGCGAGATTCCAGCGGCAAGGTGAGCGGCGTGATCGTCGGCGCCCTCTATCTCGACTCGTTGAGCAAGCTTGTCCGCCAAGAAATGAGTCTGAACGCAAACGATATTTTCTTCTCGTTTAACAAAAACGCCTTGGTTGGCATCAACTGGGACCCGAAGCAAATCTTTCTCGAGGCTCGCAAAATATCGCCGGATATCGACCGAGCCTTCGGCACGATGCTCCAACACGACGGTGGCGTAGAAAGCTATACGCATCGTGGAACAA
>CAJDWF010000017.1_pt1 | contig 31452 bp, 25 predicted proteins | sample 7391541 | NCBI WGS metagenome assembly CAJDWF01 (sample SAMEA7055727, study PRJEB34461) | soil metagenome | biome: terrestrial ecosystem; feature: Peninsula; material: soil | place: Antarctica | collected 2016
TTCGCAGATCGGAGGCAAAGGGCTCATCGCCAATGTTGCGTACATGACAAACTCCGGGCCATTAGAGTATCTCTACGATAGCAATATCAATAACCCGACGGCTGCGTCCGAAGGCCAGAGTTTCGTCGCGTCGCTGGAGCAGATGAACATAATCTCCCATTTCACCGGTGGGATCGCAGCGCTCGGCGGGACCTACCCCTTGCCGTCGGGAGCAAAAGACGATTTCAATCGCGTGATGGCGCTCGTGTCGTATTCTACGTCGCCGTCGTACGAGTTGAACGCGATGGCGCTCATCGGCGATGATTCGAACCCGAACGACGGTGCGTCGCCGTCTTCGCGGAGCAACGGCTGGTCGGTCGAAGGGATTTCCACGCCCGCATCGTGGCTGCATCTGGATGCCCGATACGAGCGAACGAACGACGGACTCGGCGCGATTCAAAATAACTACGTTGGGGACGTTGCCTTTAGCATTCTGCCGAATCTCATTCTTACGCTGGAGAACGTATCGAGTGCTGGCACCACGCCAGTCGAAAGTTACCAGTTACTTTGGGCAGGCCCGTGGGTCGCGCACCGCACCGCGCAAGCGGCGAGCGGCGTCGTTGCCGAGAGCGGAGCCGTTGCCGCGAGCCCGCAGAGTCTAGCGGCGGGGAAACAGATATTCGCTTCAAACTGCGCCGTATGCCATGGGGCAAACGGTGAAGGCGGAGTTGGACCGAACCTGCATGGCATCGCCAAGCGTAAGTCTCTGGCCGCCACGGTTGCTTTCATCGAAAACCCCTCAGGCATAATGCCGAAGTTGTACCCAGCCACGCTCTCCGCAGAGCAGGTTCAAGAGGTTGCAACCTACATCCGCGACACGTTCCGCTAGGCTCTTCTAACGACGCGTGCGTCGTTGCTGTCGCTCATGCGCGGATGCGACTGCCCAGTTTTCCCTCGTGCATTTGGTGGGGAAAGTGGGATTTGAACCCACACGAGTTGCCCCGGCCGCTTTTGAGGCGGCTGCGTCTGCCGTTCCGCCATTTCCCCAGGCGAACTACCGCGCGAGAAGCGTAAGGTTACGTCCGTATCCGCGGGCAGCGGTGCGCGCAATAGCACGTATCCGGGCTTGCTCTGTAGCGTGCAGGGGGTCGACCCCGAGCACGAAGCATTAACGCTGGGGGCGGCAGAGATGGCGGAAAGCGAGACGGCGTCGGCTGATGCACGCTCGGTAACGGTAAGCGTGCGAGCGTCGGAGCTCAGCGAGAACGTCTTTTTGAAACGAATAGGCGTCCGCGCGAGATCGAGAGCGGTATACGTGCAACGCACTTGGACTTCATGCGGCGGTGAGAGCACCCTGCAATCGTACGCGCGATTGAATGTGCCCGCCTCGATGGGATGCGTGTAGGCGGCGATGTAGTCGCGCGGAGACGGGCTTGCGGGCGTCGCGGTATCGTCGCGGAGCGCTCCTATCGACGTAAACGCATTGCGATGCGTGGCAAGGTCTTCAAAGATGAACGAACGTGCGCCGGCATCTGCCGAAATAACAACGCGCACGAAGTGATTCTCCAATACGAACGTGGGCGATCCGTCACGAAAGACGTCGGCGCGCCCGCCCTGCAAATCGCCAATCCGCGGGCGCGGGAGCGTCATGGCTGGAAACGCGAGGTTCAGATGTGGCGCCGCTGCGATTGCGGGCGCCTTGTAGGGCGTAATACCGAGCGGAATGTCACGCGCGGAACGGGCGCCCAGCGTGAAGGCCGCGATGCGGACACGCTTGCCGTTGAGTTGCAGCAACGTTACGGGAATGCGCCGGGGTGCCGTGGACGCATTGAGGACGTCGAGCATGCCGGTCGTGCCGTCGGGGGTAAGCATGAGAGTGGCGTCACGCATGCCGCCTGCCGCCGGGACGATGCCCAAGCGCGCTGCGTCCACATCTACGTACGTCCGGCCGCCAGCCCGAGCGAAGGCCCGGAGATGCGCGCGAACGGACCCTGCGAACGCCGCGCTGTCGACCGCGGGCAGCACGAGCCGCTGTATCACATTTAAATCCGCCTGCGTATCGTAGCGCAGGTCCACGAGTCGGCACGTTAGCGCAAGCGCGCGGCAGCGCGTGAGGGCAGCGATCGTGGAGGCGGCGAGCGCGCCGACACGCGCGTTGGTCATCGTGGAGGGGTCGTACGCGCTGGCGAGCCACGCGATTGCGAGATCGTTCTTTGCGTGCAGCGTTGCGAGGTACGGGCCGTACTGCGCGACGAGTCGACCAAACGCCGCGGTCGGCGCGTAACGCGCACTCGCGTTGCCGTTTTGCGTGAGCGCAGCATCCCACGCATATGACCAGTTGGCCCACGGTGCCGACCAGCCCGTGGGATCGTGCGTATCTTGCACGGGAAAGTTCACGATGCCGCGCGCGCCGGTCTGCAGCAGCTCGTGCAGCGCGATGGCGGTGTTCGTGGGGTCTGCGGCGCGCGGCATTACTTCGTCCGCGCCTTGCAGCCATCCCGCCTGAAACTCGCCGATCATCACGGGCGCGTTCGGTTGCGTTTGCAGCAAACCGTCAGAGAAGGCGATCTGCGAGATATCGTGATCGCCGATACTGTACGCGTCGCTCTGATACCAGTCGCCCCACGCCCATGCGGGCGCGTCCGCCGTTACTTTGGACTGATAGGTGTTGATGAAAAGCGGAACGCGCGCGCCGGCGGTCGCGCGCACCGTCTTTGCGAGCCAACGGACGTAGGTGTGCCATTGCGGAGCCGGCCAGGTGTCATTCTCGAGATACGCGCCCTGGTCGTCGTCGAGCGCGATTGCGATGACGTCGCGCGACCAGGGGGCGACTTCGCGCAGCACCCGCGTGAGCCACTGAGACGCATAATGCATGTGCGTGGCGTTGGCCATCCACTCGGCCGCGGCGGCATTGGCGTGCGCGTTCTGGAGCGTCGCCGTCGCCGGATAGCGACCCTCAAGCACGTCGTGCGGCGGCATGTTGTACAACGGGCGTTCCAGCAGCCAGGCAGGATAACCGCCATTGCGCCACTCGTTGCGAATCACCGGGCCGGGCCGCAGCACGATCTTGAAACCGTCGGCATCGATAAGGCGCAGCAATCCGCGCAAGTCGCGCCGATCGTTCGTGCGCCCGGTAAAATCGAAGACGCCTTCCGAGGGTTCGTGCCAGTTCCACATCACGTAGAGATCGATGGTATTGATGCCCATGCGCCTGTAGGCGCGCAGCAATGGCACCCATTGCGCGCGCGGGATGCGTTCGTAGAAAAACGCCGCGCCGTAGACGAAGAACGGCTTGCCATGCACCGTAAAGATGGGGTGGTCGTTCTGCCGCACGACGGCGCTTACGTCCCACGCGTTCCAGCCTGCAAGCGCGGCCGCCGGTGCGGGTTGCGGGGCCCAAGGCAGCGCGAGGGCCACGACCACTGCAGTCAGGCAGCGGACGATTCGATGCGGCATGTGAGCCGAGTTCGATAAGGTGCCGGAGACGCCTCGCGCCAAGAGAGTGCCATGGAACTGCATGGAGATCTGCGTCTCGACGTGGTACACGCGCCCGCTCTCGAAGGCAATCCGCTGGGCGACGCAGCAGATCGCGCGCTGCCGGTGTACTTGCCGCCTGGGTACGATGCCGAAGGATCGCGGCGCTATCCGGCGTTCTACGTCCTGCACGCCTATGGAGGCAACGCTGCGAGCGCGGTTGCCGAGCGTCCGTGGGAAACCAACGTGGTGCAGTGGATCGATCGGCTGATCGCGCAAAAGAAGATGCCGCCAGCATTGTTGGTGGTCGTCGACGGCTGGACGCGCTTGGGCGGGTCGCAGTATGTCAACTCCATTCACAACGGCAACTATGCCACGTACGCCGCGCGCGACGTCGTGGCGCACGTGGATGCGCACTATCGCACGATCGCAAAAGAGGGCGGGCGCGCGGCGTTGGGCCGTTCGTCTGGCGGTTTCGGCGCAATCCATTTGGCAATGACGCAGCCGGGCGTGTTTTGCGCATTTGCGTCGCAGAGCGGTGACGCCTATTTCGAGTTGTCGCTCACGGGCGCGTTCGCGATGGCGCATCGCACGCTGGAGTCGTACGGCGGCGACGTGCGGCGTTTCGTGGAGGCTTTCGAACAGAAGCAGAAGCGTTCTCAGGCGGAGTTCGAGACGATGATGATCCTCGCGCAGGCAGCCGCATACTCACCCGCAGCGCCGCTTGAATTTGCCTTGTATCTCCCGTTCGATACCGGCACGGGCGCGGTGCGGCGCGACGTGTTCGCGCGCTGGCTGGCGTTCGACCCGGTAGAGGCATGCGCGGACAAGCGTGAAGAGCTTGCGCGATTGCGCCTGCGCTTTCTGGATGCAGGCCGCCGCGACGAGTATGCGCTCGATATCGGCGCGCGGGCGCTCGCACAGCGAATGCGTGACGTGGGCCTAGACGTGGTGCACCAGGAGTTCGACGACGATCATCGCAACACGGGATACCGTTATGCCGCCTCGCTGCCCGCGCTCGCCGCGGTGATGGACCACGAATGAAACGTACCGCACCCCTGGCGTTTGCGCTCTTAGCGAGCGTCATCTTTGCAACGACCGGGCAGGCCGCCGCGCCTGCGCCCACGCCGACGCAAGACCCGCACGTTTATACGGATCGCGCGATGCGCGTGACGGTGCCCGACAACTATCACCTGTTGGGCATGCGCCACTTGGATCCGGCATCGATCACGAGCCAGCAAGTCGTCGCCCTGTGGGTAACGGGGCCGAGCGATCGGCGCGTCACCATCGCGATCGCAATCGAGCCATTTCCCGGCTTCGATTTGGACGCCTACGAAACGCAGGCAGCCAACGACGCGCGGCAGGGCGGCGAAGACGTCCTGGTCGATAAGAAAATCCGCACCGGTACGGCGAACAATATGCCGGCCTACTGGCTGTCGATCGCGATGGGTTCTGGCTTCAATGCGATGCGCCGGTACGAGTATATTTGGACCGACGGCGTTCGCGGCGTCACGGTCGCGATTAGCGGGCAGCTGGGCTCCCTCTCGGAGACCGACGCGAAGGCGGCACTCTCCAACATTCACGCTACCGCGTATCCGCAGCAGCACCCCCAGTAGCGGTTAGCGAACGGCGGCGGGCGCGGTCGCTTCGAGCGCTTGCTGCAAATCTTCGAGCAAGTCTTCCACATCCTCGATGCCCACGGAGAGCCGCAATAGCGCGCCCGTCACGCCGCGCGCTTCGCGCTCTTCTTTCGGAATAGAACCGTGCGTCATCGTAGCCGGATGGCAGATCAAAGATTCGACACCGCCGAGCGACTCTGCAAGACTGAAATACTTCATGCGCGGCGCGAACGCGCGTGCGCGCTCTTCGTCACCTTTGAGCACGAACGAGAGCATGCCGCCGAAACCGCTCATCTGCCGCTTCGCCAGCTCGTGCTGCGGGTGCGATGCAAGGCCGGGATAATAGACGCGCTCGACTTCGGGATGATCCGAAAGCAGCTCGGCGATACGCTGCGCGCTCGCGGCATGCCGCTCCATGCGCAGCGCGAGCGTCTTGGCCCCGCGCATGGTGAGAAAGGCGTCGTTAGGACTGGGCACCGCGCCCAGTGAGTTCTGGTGAAATTTAATCGTTTCGTGAATGGCGTCGTCGTTGGTAATGACCACGCCGCCGACGGCATCGCTGTGCCCGCCAATATATTTGGTGGTAGAGTGCACCACGAGATCGGCACCTAAGGCCAGCGGCTGCTGAAAATAGGGCGATGCAAACGTGTTGTCGACAGCGAGATATTGGCCGGGTTTGCGCAACGCGGCGATAGCGGCGATGTCGACGAGGTTGAGCAGCGGGTTGGTAGGCGTTTCCACCCAAAACAGTTTGGTATTCGCTCGCATCGCCGCGCGCACTGCGTCGAGATCACGCATGTCGACGAATGTGAATGTAAGCCCGTAGCGCGCAAAGACTTTGGTGAAAAGGCGATAGGACCCGCCGTATAGGTCGTCGCCAACAACCACGTGATCGCCTGACGAAAGCAACGTGAGCGCTGCGGTGGTAGCGGCAACGCCGCTGGAAAACGCGCGTCCGAATTTCCCATTTTCGAGCGATGCGAGTTGCGCTTCAAGCGCGCTACGCGTGGGATTGGCCGTGCGCGCGTAGTCGAAGCCCTTATGCTTGCCAATCGCTTCTTGCGTGTAGGTGGACGTTTGATAGATCGGGACGATGGTCGCGCCGGTCGTGGGGTCGGCACCCTGGCCGACGTGGACTGCTTTCGTTGTAAATTTCATGCCGTTGCCGATAAGAAGGAGATGATGTCTTGGCGTGCCAGCACGCCGATGGGTTCGCCGTTGTCGGTAATAACGACGGCGGAGTTCGCTAGAGTCAACATTTTGTAGGCAAGGTCGATCTCCAAGTGTTGCTCGAGCGTGGGGAAGGCGTGCCCCATCACTTCGCTCACGGGCTTGTGCAGAATGTCGGCTTGATCGAAGACCGCCTGCATGACTGCAACGTCGTTGATACTGCCGACCTGCTCGCGTCCGCGCACCACCGGCAACTGCGAAATTTCGTATTTGCGAAGAAGATCGAGCGCCGTTCTGACGGTGTCGGTTTCAGTAACGGTCAGCAGCGCGACGGTGGGTTCTTTGCTGCGCAGCACGTCGCCGACGGTGGCGCGGCGTTTGCCCTCGGCGATGAAACCGTTGGCGATCATCCACTCGTCGTTGAAGATCTTCGACATGTAGCCGCGCCCGGAATCCGGGAAGATCACTACGACGATCGCATCTTTCGGGAGCGTCTTCGCAAGTTTGACCGCAGCGACGGCGGCGGTGCCCGATGAGCCGCCGACGAGCAATCCTTCCTCGCGCGTAATGCGACGAGCCATGAGGAACGACTCGCGATCCGTCACGCGCACCATCTCGTCGATGACTTTGAGGTCGACCGTCTCCGGCAGATAGTTCATGCCGATGCCTTCAACCGCGTACGAGCGCGGCGTGTCGCCGGAATAGATGGAGCCTTCGGGATCGGCGCCCACCACGTGAATGTTCGGGTTTTGATCTTTGAGATACCGCGCGGTGCCGGAGATGGTGCCGCCGGTACCTAGGCCCGCAACGAAGTGCGTGATGCTGCCGTGCGTCTGCTCCCATATCTCGGGCCCGGTGGTAGCGTAATGCGCTTCGGGGTTGTGGTGGTTGTGAAATTGATTCGGCTGGAAGGCGCCGGCGATTTCGGACGATAACCGATTGGCGACGCCGTAATACGATTCGGGTGAGTCCGCGGGCACGTTACTAGGCGTCACGACCACTTCAGCGCCATAGGCGCGCAGCAGATCGATCTTTTCCTTGGACATCTTGTCGGGCATGACCAAAATGCAGCGATAGCCGTGAATGGCAGCTGCCATGGCCAGACCCGTACCCGTATTGCCGCTGGTAGGCTCCACGATGGTGCCGCCGGGCTTGAGTAGCCCCGCGGCCTCGGCGGCGCGCAGCATCGCGACCGCAGGACGATCCTTCACGCTGCCGCCCGGATTCATGTACTCCACCTTTGCGAGGACCAGGCATTCGGCGCCGTCGGTCACCTTGTTCAAGCGGACGAGCGGCGTATGGCCGATAGCGGCCAGTGCGTTTTCGCAGTAGTCGGGGGCAGTGCGTTCTTTGGGTGCGGTTGCCATAAGGGGCGTTTTCAGCGCCTCGTTAAACGGCGCCTGTCACCAGGGGCGGGCTCGAAGCGCTCGAACAAGACGACATGACGTTCGCGCGCTCGCTCTTCGTCACGTGTGCCTTGCTTGTAGCCATCACGGGCTGCAACAACGACGACTTGCCGCCTGGAGCACAATACACCGCACTGCAAGGTGTGGTGATCGACAACGCCACCAGCCAGCCGATCGTCGGCGCGCAAGTGACGGTGGATGCCATTCTCGTTACAACGACGGATAAAGATGGCAAGTTTTCGTTCGACAAGATTCCAAGCGGCGAATACGATTACACGATCGACGCCGTCGGTTACACCGCTTACAACGGCACCGGCACCGCCCAACCCGGCAAAACCATCCCCCCGCTCAGCTTAAAACTGGTCCCCAAGCCGACGAGTTGACGCGTTAGTCGACCGCCTCGAACGCAGCGGGGTAGGTCACGCTCAATGGGCCGACGGGCAGCGCATTCCCGACGCAACGTTCGTGAAGCATCGCGACGAGGGACGACAGGATGAAGCCGCCTTCACGCAGCCCGTCTACTAAAGAGCCTTCCGCGGGACGGCCAAAAGCCGCCGCATGAACGGTCCGCACCGCGTTGATATCAGCATCGTGCTCATCGCGCACCGCTCATTTTGCGTCAGTTAGGCGCTCAAGGAAGACCTTAAACTCACTCTCGCTCACAACTCGAAAGCCCAAGCGTTCGTAGAGATTGCGCGCCGGGTTGATCTTTGCCGTGCTAAGCGTCATCGTGAGGCTCGCGGACGCGGCATCGCCGATTAAGCGCTTGGAAGTCGACTCGCGGGCGTAGGTTTGGTCAAACTTAGCACGCTCGAAGTCGTCGCCGCGCCAACCGAAGAGCTTCTCAATAATCCAACGCTGTGTGTCAAAATAAATGCGTTCTACAAATGCGCGATCGCTTGTCGTAGCAGGCCGCAACACAACGTCCGCCATATCTGCGCCCCATGGGCCGATCGCCTGCGCCACAAAGCGATCCTTCCCGAATGTATACCCGACTCGATCATTACGATATTGTCTTGCAAGGTCTCGCTTGAGCTTGGCGTATTCGCGAGCCAAGCTTGCTTCGACGCGCAGTTTGTCTCGGAAACGTATCCACTTGTTCCAATATGCGCCCTCGTGAACGATTACATGGAGATGCGCAATACGTTCGCCGGCCTCGTTACGCTTGACGTAATAGATCCAATCAGGTGAATGGTCATCGGGATGGCCGCGTTCGTACCCAAGCCGCTTCAGACTGTCAGGGTCCGGCGCGAGATAGGTCGCGCGGATTCCGAGCACAATGTCGACGATCGGCTTTGCGGTCAGGCCGGGCACTGCGGTGCTGCCGATGTGCTCGATCGCCATAACAGCATTGTCCGGCAAAGCTTCCCAGAGGAGCGCCGCTTCGTACGCAAACATTTTGGGCCACGCGTCGTCGTAGGTTGCCAGTACGATCGGATCGTTCAACGATTGCTCCGATCTAGCGCGCCACATGTGCCGGGGTGAGCCATGTTAGCAAAGCGGGGAAGTCGGCCGCGCGAAGAGGGCGGAACGCGATCGCGTTAGTGGATGGTCCAGCTCCACGCATTCCAGAACTCCGAACCGAAAGGCGACGGCTTTACGCCGTGGAGGTGCTCGTTGTACGCGTCGGGCATGCGCACTTGCCAGAGCGTAAAGACGGGAAGTTCGCTCACGATCTCCTGCTGCACGATATCGTAATCGGCTTTGCGCTGCGCTTGGCCGTAGGTCGCATCGGCGGCGTACATCGCGACGTTGGCCTTGGGATCACACCAGCGGGAGAAGTTCTGGCCGTTGGGCGGCATCTGGTCGCAAGCGAAGTTCCAGGTATCTTCCGGGTCCGGGCCTTGCGTCCACCACGCGTCGTAGGCGAGTTGAAAATGTCCGCTTGCCATCACGCCGCCCGCTGCAGCCGGCGCGTACATCATTGTCGAGGGTATGGATTTAATGGTAACCGCAATGCCGACGTTACGAAGGTTCTCCTGAACGATCGACGCGACGAGAGGTGAGCCATTGATAATTTGCGGCGAGATCGCCAGCGTGAGCGCGAGTGGCTTGCCTGCTTTTGCACGCATGCCACTGGGCGCAAGCTTCCAGCCGGCGACATCGAGTGCGCTGCGAGCTGCGGCCGGATTGAACGCGATGGATGGAATATCTGAATCGTACGCCCAACCGTTTTGTGGCTGATCGGCGTCGACGATGATACCGGAACCGTGCGTCGCGCCTTCGAGCAACTGCGGGCGATCGATGGCCAAAGCGATCGCTCGCCGCACGCTCACGTCCTGCAGAATCGGGTCGCGAACGTTGAAGCGCAAAACGTGCAGGTCGTTCACGGGCGTCAATGCGACGCGCACCTCGGGAATGGCGCGAACCTGCGGCAGCAACTGCGGGTCCACGTCGAAGTATGCGGATATCTCGCCGGTGCGAAGCTGCTGCAGACGGGTGTTGGGATCGGCGATGATCCGGTACGTCATCGTCGCGATGTGCGGCTTGCCACGCCAGTACAACGGGTTCGCTGCGAACGTGATGGAGTCACCATGGCGCCATTTCACAACGCGATAGGGGCCCGAACCGATCGGCGCCTGATTGTACGACACGGTATTGAGGCTCTTGTAGCGTGAAAGGAGATGCGCTGGGAGAATCGCGGGCGTATTCTGCGGCGCAAAGAAATAAGCGATGAACGGTGCAAACGACTTACGGAGCTTCACGACAAGCGTGGTATCGTTGGTCGCCCGAATGGAGGCGATATCGTTGTAACCGACGCGCGTGGCGACGTTATTTGCAGGGTTGAGGACCGCGTGCGCGCTGAAAACAACGTCGCGCGTTGTTAGCGGTGCCCCATCTTGCCAGCGGACGTTCGAACGCAGATGATACGTGACCGTTTTTCCGTCGCGCGAGATGTCGCCATTCTGTTGCGTTGGAACGCGCGTGGCGATCTCGGGAATGAGCCGGCCTTTGTCATCGGTCTCGAGCAGCAGAGACATATAGAGATGGCTCAGGCTGTCGACGTCGGCAATGTCGGTAAGCATTGGATTAAGCGTATCGGGCTCGCCGCCCAAACCCGCGAACACCAGACGGGAAGCATTCGGAACGCGCGCACCCCCCCGGCTACAGGCACAAAGCAGTGCGCTCAGCAGAACGAGCGCTGCGCATTTAAACGTCATGCTAGACCTAATCGGAAGTTACGGGTGGGCCGAGGCTCCGAGCTGATTTGCGGATGAACGAGGGTGTTCTGCTGCGTGCCGATATCTTGAAAGCCACATTTGAGAAAGACCCTTGCCGAGCGCTCGTTCTCGCAGTCGCATCGTCCAGTGAGCTCCTGCAGGCCAAGGCGATCGCGCGCAAACGTGATAAGCGCGCCCACTGCTTCGGGAACTATGCCCTGACCCCACCATGGCGTGCGTATCACATAACCGATGTCGCCTAGATTGCCCTGTACTCGGAGCTCGATCGCCCCGATCACTGTGGCTTCTTCTTGGTGTACGATTAACCAGGTGTAAGCGTCACCCGTCGCCGCGGTCGCGACGCACCCGCTAATGAACGCCTGCGCCTCACTAAGATGCGTGAGGGTGCGAAATGCGAGATATTTTGTGACGTCCGGGTCGGAGGCATACGCAAACACCGCTGACGCGTCCATCATCGTAGGCATTCGCAACTCTAACCGACTCGTCGAAAGCACAAGGTCCGAGGATTGCACGCTACCGCTTCGTCGAGCCAACGCGGTGGAGGCCCGTCTTACGAACAACCGCTGGTGGCGCCGCAGTTGTCGCATTTTTCGCAGGAGCCGTTGCGGACCATGGTAAGCTGTCCGCATTCGTTGCATGCGTTGCCCGTGTAGCCTTTGGCCTTTGCAGCGGTGATCGCTTCGTGCTTTGCCGATCTCGGCGCTGCAGAAACAGCTGCCGGTATTTGCGCTACGGCAACGGATGTCGGGGCCTGTCCTTGCGGTGGCGACGACTCGTGGCCCGGGTGGAAGTGCTCGCTTACCGGATGCATGCTTTCCGCTACGCCCACCGGACGCACGCGCACTTCGCCCTCTTCCTCGGCGATGTATTCGGGCGTCTGAGTTTCGGGGCCCATGGCGTCCATCTGCATGCTGGGCTGCACGTGCGCGAGATCGTAGCGGCCCAGATACGACACCGCGAGCTCGCGGAAGATGTAGTCGAGGATCGACGTCGCCATCTTGATGTGGTCGTGACCGACCACGGGGCCATTGGGCTCGAAGCGTGTGAACGTGAACGCTTCCACGAACTCGTCGAGCGGCACGCCGTGCTGCAGACCCAGCGAAATCGCAATCGCGAAGTTGTTCATCAGCGAGCGGAAGGCGGCGCCTTCCTTATGCATGTCGATGAAGATCTCGCCCAGCTGACCGCCTTCGTATTCGCCGGTGCGCAGGTAGACCTTATGACCACCGATGACGGCCTTTTGCGTGTAGCCGCTGCGGCGATCCGGCACGCGGCGCCGTTTGGCGATGTAGCGGTAGACGATCTTCTCGGCGATCTGCATCGGCTGTGCGTACGGCGCCGGGTTGAGAACCTCGGCTTCCGCATTGTCGTCGCCGATGTCGTAACTTGCGGCCAACGGCTGCGAGAGCTTCGACCCGTCGCGATAGAGCGCGACCGCCTTAACCATGCGGTCCCACGAATAGCGATACGCTTCTTTGATATCGGAGATCGTCGCGGTGTTCGGGAAGTTGATCGTCTTCGAGATCGCACCACTAATAAACGGCTGCGCAGCCGCCATCATGTCCACGTGCGCCAGCGGACGAATGTAGCGCGTTCCGTACTTGCCGCATGGCGTCGCGCAGTCAAAGACCGGCAGATGCTCGTCGTTGAGATACGGAGCGCCCTCCAGCGTCATGCGTCCGCAGATGTGCGCCGACGCCTCTTCGACCTGCTGCGCGGTGAAGCCTAAGCCGTCGCGTAGGATGGAGAAGCTCCAGTCGTTGATCTGCGCGTCGGTAAACCCGAGAGTGTCTTTGCAGAACGCTTCGCCCAGGACGAACTTATTGAAGACGAACGGCAATTCGAACGCGCCGAGCAACGCTGCTTCAATGCGCGCGATGGCCTCGTCGTCGAAGCCCTTTGCCTTGAGCGTAGCAACGTTGATGTGCGGAGCATTCTCCAGTGTGCCGGTGCCCTTGGCATACGTCTCGATCGCTCCGATTTGATCGTCGGCGTAGCCCAGACGACGCAGCGCCGAATCCACCGATTGATTAACGATCTTGAAGTACCCGCCGCCGGCAAGTTTCTTGAACTTCACCAGTGCGAAGTCGGGCTCGATCCCCGTCGTATCACAATCCATCACCAGGCCAATTGTGCCAGTCGGAGCGATTACGGTGACTTGGGCGTTGCGGTAGCCCGCGACTTCGCCGACTGCGAGCGCGTCATCCCATTGCTTGCGTGCGAGCTCCCACGTGGTTTGCGTAAAGAGCGTCGGGGCGTGCGTGACGGGAGCAATCGAGAGACCTTCGTATTCGCTGGTTTGCGATTGGTACGCCGCGCGACGGTGGTTGCGAATGACGCGCAGCATTGCGCCTGCGTTATCGGTATACCGCGGGAACGCACCGAGCTGCTGCGCCATCTCTGCCGAGCAGCGATACGCGGCGCCAGTCATCAGCGACGTGATCGCGGCGCACCAGCCGAACGCTTCATCTGAATCGTATGGGAGCCCCATCCGCATGAGCATCGTGCCGAGGTTTGCGTAGCCCAAGCCCAGCGTGCGGAAGTCGTACGATTTCTGCGCGATGACGCGGCTGGGGAATTGCGCCATCAACACACTGATCTCGAGCGTAAACGTCCAAATCCGGCACGCCTCCGCAAACCGAGCCGCATCAAACTCACCTTGCTCGTCCTGAAACGTAACCAGATTCAAGCTGGAAAGATTGCACGCCGTATCATCGAGGAACATATATTCTGAACAATTATGTACTACAAGCCCGTTCGCGACGAAGTGGTGCGTGTCGGCCTCGGTGAGGTCAAACACGGGCCGCTCGCCGATTGACGTAAGCGATTCAATATGCTCCGTGGCGACTTGCGCTGGCCGTGCGCCGACCGCAACAAACGGCGCATGCACGGGCATAACGACGATTGCATCGTCCGGGCGGATATCGCGCGCGCAGACGTCGCCGCGGTTCTCCGTAAGCACCTTGTGATCCGCGGTCAGCGTTAACTCGTAGCCGCCGGTGAGAGATAGACGGAAGACTTCTTTAGTGCCGGTTGGGAAGATATTGTTGACGAAATGTGGTTTTCCGTCGGAGCCAATTACAAATGCGGCCTTTCCAACGAGGTCAACGATGCGTTGAGGGCCGTCGGCAGTCGCAACGAGCGTGTCGCCAGTGACGCACGGGTTACTTGCATTGATGCGGCCGTCTTCGGGACAGGTGTGCCATTCGTTGATCGTGGTATCGAACTGCAGACCGGGATCGGCGCACTGCCACGCGGCAATAGCGATCTTTTCCCACAGGTCGCTCGATGATACCGCACGCGCAACTTTACCGTCGGTGCGGCGGATGAGATTGAAATCCGCGCCCGCATCGAGGGTGGTAAAGAAGTCGTTGCTGACGCGCACGGAGTTGTTGGAGTTCTGTCCGGCTACGGTGCCGTAGGCTTCGCCGTCCCAGTTGACATCGTACGTGTCGATTTCGAGCGACGTGTATCCTTGCTTTGCGTAATCGAGCGCGTACTGCACGTTGCCCTGCGGAATACCGGCACGCAACGCTTCGCGAATCGCGGAACGCAAACCAACGTTTACTTGCGGATCTAAACGCGCGCTTTCCGGCAAGGACGCATCGGTCGCTGCGTGCATGACATTATTGAGATGCTTCTGCGCTGCAATCGAACCCGCAACGAGGTCGGAGACCTTTTGTTCTTCTTTAACTTTCCATGTGATGAACTGCTCGATGTCGGGGTGATTGACGTCTAGCACAACCATCTTGGCGGCGCGACGCGTGGTGCCGCCCGACTTGATGGCGCCGGCGGCGCGATCGCCCACGCGTAAAAACGACATCAGGCCCGACGACGTGCCTCCGCCGGAAAGTTTTTCGCCGGTCCCGCGCAACTTCGAGAAATTCGATCCGGTGCCGGAACCGTACTTGAAGATGCGCGCTTCACGAACCCACAGGTCCATGATGCCGCCCTCATTGACCAAATCATCATCGACGCTTTGGATAAAGCACGCGTGGGGGGCTGGGTGCTCGTAGGCGCTGGTGCTGCGTTGGAGTTCTTTGGTGGCGCCGTCGACGAACCAATGCCCTTGGGGCGGACCGGAAATACCGTACGACCAATTCAGGCCGGTATTGAACCACTGCGGCGAGTTGGGGGCGCCGACCTGGCGTGCCAGCATGCAAGCCATTTCGTCCATGTAGGCGTGAGCGTCGTCCTCGGTATCGAAGTAGCCGTACTTCCAACCCCAGTAAGCCCAGCAGCCCGCCAACCGATTGAAGACATCGCGCGCATCGCGCTCCATACCGAACGCCGCGTCGGGAGCCGCCTCCGAGCGCCACAGCCACTCGGGAACGTTCTCCTCGGCCACGCGGACCGTCTTGTCGGGTACGCCCGCTTTGCGGCAGTACTTCTGAGCCAGGACGTCCACCGCAACCTGGCTCCAGGCCGCGGGGACCATCATGTCCTTGGCCTCGAAGATCACCGAGCCATCGGGATTGACGATCCGCGATGTACGCGGTTCAAAAGCTACCCCCGCATAGGGCTGCCCAGGCGTGGAGTACGTACGGCGGAACTTCATTCGAGGGGCTCCTTGGCGTGGAAAGGCGAGGAAAACAAGGGTCCTATAGGTTCGCGGTCAGCAAGGCGAACACCTGTTCGATTCAAACAGGGCTGAACGTGAAGGCGGGCACGTATTGTGTCACAAGCGTGTCGCTTACGCAAGATATTGTGGTCCGAAAGCGCTTTTCCTTGCAAAATCCCTGAGGATAACGGCAAAAATCGGAGCGTAGTGGGTGGAAAACGTGTGGCCTGTGTGAGGCGCTTGTGGATAGTCCCGAGGATAGTGCGAACAACTGCAACAAGGACGATCGTACATGCTCGGTCCCCATCGCTTCGCGCCCCGTCTGGCCCAAGTTTCCCTCGATTCACTCGTGGCCGGCGGCATCCGGGGCCTGATCGTGGACCTCGACAATACGTTGCTCGGCTTTCGCGAATCGGAGCTCGCGGAAGAGCACCTCGCGTGGGTGCGCGACGCCCTTTCGCGCGGCCTGGGCGTGGTTATGTTGTCGAATAATTTTAGCGAGCGCGTCACGATGGTTGCAAACGCGCTGGGTGTGAAATGCATCCCTAATGCACTCAAACCGCTGCCATTTAGCTTTCTGCGGGCCAAGCGAATGCTTAAACTCGGCCGTCGCGAGATCGCGGTCGTCGGAGATCAGCTCTTTACCGACGTGCTCGGCGGCCGAATGTGCGGCTTTTACACAGTCCTAACGGAGCCGATCGAGAATAAGGACTTCGCTGTTACGAAATTCTTCCGATTTCTCGAGCGTTTGATGCTACCACAGCGTGGCCGGCCGTGAAGCTGGCCGTAATTGGCGATCCGGTGGAACACAGCCGTAGCCCGCACATTCATCTCGGCTTTCTCGAAGCCGCCGATGTGGACGGCAGCTACGCCGCCATTCGCGTTCCGCGCGGCAACGCGCTCGAAGTGTTGCGGCGCATGCGCATGGACGGCTACACCGGCTGCAATGTCACGTATCCGCTTAAAGAAGAAGCGTTGCGCGCCTGCGATCGCGTGGATGACGACGCCGCGCGCATCGGCGCCGTCAACACCATCGTCTTCGACAACGCGATTCGCGGCTGCAACACCGACGGAATCGGCGCGCGTGTCGCGCTCGAAGCGGCATTGGAGGAGTCGATCGCGCTCAAACGCGTCGGCGTGCTCGGCTACGGCGCTACCGCGCGCGCGATTCTCGCCCAGCTGAGTGAAAACGACGCGTATGCGTTCGTCTGGGGCCGCGATCCGGCCAAAGTGCGCGCGGTCTGCGCCGAGTTTGACGCGCAGCCGTTCGATTCGAAGAACCCGCCGGAAATCGTCGTAAGTACGCTCCCGCCAAATGCGGATATTTCCGAGGAGCTTGCGGCGGCACTCTGCGAACCGGACCTAGTAATGGATGCCAACTATGGCGAGCGTTCTACGTTGGGACGCGCGCTGCATCGCGAAGTGCTACGCGGTGACGCCATGCTCGAAGCCCAGGCGCGAGCTTCGTTTGACATTTGGTTGGCAAGGGCAACTGGGAACTGATGGATCCTTCGCTCTTCGCGGCGCTCTTCGAGTATGCGCCCGATATGATCGTGGTGACCGACGGTGGAACCCCGCCGGAACGTTGGCCAACCATTCTCTCTGCGAACGCAGAGTTTCTGCGTGAGACCGGATACGCTCTCGACGAGATCGTCGGCAAGACGAGCGACGTGCTCTTTGCCGGAGAAGACGCAGGGGAGAGGGCCTCCATCGCCAAGGCGTTGTGCGATCGTATTCCGTCGGTGGCGAGTTTCATCTCAAGTCGTAAAGACGGCAGCTCGTTTCGCATGGAAACGCGCAGCCGCCCCATTTTCAATGACGACGGGGAATATGCGTATCGCGTGATCGTCGCGCGCAATATCAGCGAGCAGCGCGCCGCTATCGAACGACTTCAGATGTTTGAAACGGCCTTCGAGCAGGCAACGGACGGGATCGTGATTCTCGAAGCGCTGCCGGGCGAAAAAGGCAGCGTGCTCATCTATGCCAACGACGCATTCTTGCACCAGACGGGCTATGAGGCGCCCGAAGTCAACAACGTGCGCAGCGAGACGTTTTTCGGAGCGGAAACCAACCTCCAAGAGATTGCACGCATGCGCCGGGAGCTCCTAGCCGGCCGCTCGTCGCTTGTCGAGGTTCGACTCTATCGCAAAGACGGCGGCTCCTTTGACAGCACGATAACGGCATATCCGTTGGCGGACCCGCATTGCGGTAACGAGCGCTGGCTGCTCTTTTTGCGAGACGTCAGCGAGAGCCATCGGATGCAGATCGAGCTGGGCGTCTTGCGCACGGCCATGGAGGCCGCCGAAGATAGCATCATCGTATACGAAATGCGCGGCGTTAAGCAAGACACGCCGCGCATTCTGTTCATGAACGAAGCGGTGGTGCGCAACTCGGGGTTCACGCGCGAAGAGCTGCTCACGAAGTCCACCGGCGTCGGGCCGGAGACCGATCGCGCGGCGCTCGCCGAGCTAAGTCGCAATCTCGTGGCCGGTAAACCGATGCGCATGCGTCTGCGTCTCTATCGCAAGGACGGCTCGAAGTATTGGGGACTCGTGACCGGCAATCCCATAAAAAACGCAGAGGGCACGGTGACACACGCCGTTACTATCGAACGCGACATCACCAATGCGATCTCGCGCGAGCAGCAACTCGAACGCGACAACCTCGTTCTTGCGGCGCTCATCGACGTGTCGCGTCGGCTCTTCGGGGCGCTCAGCTCGAGCGCGTTGCGCGACCATCTGCTCGAAGGTATCGAGAAGCTCACTGGCGTCATACCGATCGAACACGCCGGCGTGTTGGCGCTGGCGGATCCGTTCTTGCAGCGTGCCAGCCAATCGCGCGCGCCGATCCTCGATCGCATGCACGATCGCGCCGCATTTGCGGTGCCTAGCACGCCTTCAGCGCCAGCGGCGATTTTGGAAATCGACGCCGCCGCATCGGGCGTGCGTTTGGAACGCAGCGTCATTCTCTCGCTGCAGCTGCTCACGCAGAGTTTCCGCACCGCTCAGCAAAACGCAGCGCTCTATGAGGAGCTGGGGGACCAGCGCGAAGCAGTCGTGGAGCTCAACCAAACGAAGAGCGATCTCATCGCAATGATGGCGCACGACTTCCGCGGGCCACTGACGGCGATTATGGGATTTGCCGAACTCCTGCGCAACGAAGAAGTGTCGGTTGAAGAACGTCGTCAAATGCTCGATACAATATTGGATTCCAGCCGTTCGCTCACGCGTTTGGCTAACGACACGTTGGCCATGGCGCGTATGGAGGAGAACGACCTCACGCTCGACGTGGAGCCGGTGGACTTCAGCGCGCTCGTGCGAGCGGTGGCCGCGATGTTTCGCGATAAGCGCGAGGTGAGAGTCGAGACGCCCTCCGAGGGCGGGCCGATCGTGCGCGCAGATCGCGGACGCATCCGTCAAGCGCTCGAAAATGTCGTCGGCAACGCGATCAAATATTCGCCCCAAGGTGGGGATGTATCGATCGCGGTCGAGACCGTCGATGGGAGCGTTCGCGTCTCGGTGAGCGATTCGGGCATCGGCGTGCCGCCCGAAGATGTCGATCGCATATTTTCGCGATTCGCGCGCGCGAGCAATGCTGCGCGCACTGGCATTTCTGGCAGCGGATTTGGCCTGTACATCAGCGCGCAGATCATACGCCGCCATGGCGGCCGCATGTGGGTGGAGAGTAAGTTGGGTGAAGGCAGCACGTTTAGCTTCGAACTGCCTCTTGCCTCTGCGGTGTCGCGTGCGCCGCGCATTCTGCTCGCCGACGCCGCGGGCAGCGTGCGTTCGCTGGCGGCGCACGCGTTGCGCGCTAGCGGGCGTTCGGTGAAAGTTTGCGCGCAGTGGGACGACCTCTCGCGCGAGCTGGCATCGCCAGACTTCGACGCGGCGATTATCGATGCTGAGAGTTTTGGACATCCGGGCGATCCCGTGCAAACCGCACTGGACCAGTGCAACGCCGCGCGGATCCCGGTCGTGTTGGTCGGCGCCGAACACCCCGAACGCTTCGAAGGCCATGCCGCAACGCTGGGCAAGCCGTACATGATCGCCGATCTCGTGGAATCGGTCAGCCGCTTTGACGGCGCTCCCGCCGATACCGCCTCGCAGGCAGAACTGCAAAACCGCTAGCTATGACGGAAGTGCCCCTAATTTAATTCGGAGAGGGGGAGATTCGAACTCCCGAAACGCTTGCGCGTTTGCTCGCTTTCCAAGCGAGTGCATTCGACCACTCTGCCACCTCTCCGCGGCGCTCCTGACGATTGGCGGTCGGTCGTTCCAATCCTCGCGCGAGCGAAGCGGCGTTCTAGACGCCCGCTGGATGCCAGATAGTTTTTACTTCGCAATACGCGGAAATGTCGTCTAGACTTTGAGCGTCGCTGGAATACCAATCCTCGACGCTGCGCTTGGGCCACACGTACGTGCGCTTCACGTTGTCGGCCGCCGCCTTTTGCAACGCGGTCGTCTGCTCCGTATCGTCGTCTTCGAATGCGATCGCATTGACGTCCATGTGCTTGGCAAGCACCGGCCCGAGTTCGCTGCGGTAGCCTGTAAGAATGTTTACGGCTCCGGCCGGCACATCGCTTGTTGCTAAAGCTTCCGCAAATACGATCGCGGTGCGCGGATCCTTTTCGGACGCAACGGCGACGACCGCATTGCCGGCAACCAATGGGGGGATCACCACGGACACCAAGCCGAGCAGGCTGGGGCGATCCGGCGCTAAGACGCCGACGATGCCCGACGGTTCCACCGTAGAGAAGTTGAAGTGCGGACCTGCGACGGGATTGCGTGTCGAGAGCAGGGCTTGATACTTATCGCACCAGCCCGCATACCAGACGATGCGGTCGATCACCGCGGTAACTTCGGTCTCGGCCTGCGTAGACGATGCATCGGAACCTTCGCGCACGCGCTCGACGAACTCGTTACGACGTCCTTCGATCATCTCGGCCAGTCGGTAGCAGATCAACGAACGCGTTGCAGCCGCAGTCTTCCACCACTTCGCCTGCGCGGCACGCGCCGCTACCACCGCGTCGCGAATATCTTTTCGAGAACCGCGAGCGATGTTTGCGCCGAACGATTTGCCGTCCCACAATGGGTCGCTGCGGCCGGATTCCGAACGGACGAACGCGCCGCCGATATAAAGCTTGTACATTTTGCGGACGTCGAGCCGCACGTCGTCTGATTTTGGCATGGCACGAGGCCTACGACGCGCAGGCACATGACACCTCGGTGCGAAGATGGCGTCCATGCCAGCCAAGAATCAGTTCCCCGGTCACCCGCGGGTGGTCGTTGCGGAACCTTTTGCCGAAATCGGTCTCGCGCTCTTACGTGAAAATGGCGTCGAGCCCGACCTCTGTATCGGCCAACCCCGCGAGCGGCTTCTCGAGCGCCTGCAGGGCGCCGATGGCCTCATCGTGCGGTCCGAGACAAAAGTCGACAGCGACCTCCTGCGCGGCGCCAGCGCCCTTACCGTCGTAGCGCGCGCCGGCGTCGGTGTCGACGCGATCGACGTTGAGGCCGCGACGTTGGCGGGCATCGTCGTCGTCAACACCCCAGGCGCCAACACGCTCGCGGCGACCGAACAGACTTTTGCGCTGATGCTCGCCTCGATGCGGAATCTGCCGTTCGCACACGCTGCGGTGCACGCCGGCGGTTGGGATCGCAAGCCGTTCATCGGTCGCGAGCTCTACGGCAAAACCCTGGGAATCATTGGTTTAGGCCGCATCGGTACCGCGGTCGCCGCGCGCGCCGCAGCGTTCGGCATGAACGTAATCGCTTGCGACCCGTACGTTGCGGCGGCTCGCGCGCGGGCCATCGGCGTCGAACTGCTCTCACAAGACGAGTTATTGGAGCGTGCCAACATCGTCACGCTGCATGTGCCGCTCACGCCGCAAACGCGAGGCATGATCGATGCGAACGCGCTGGCAAAAATGCGTGAAGGCGCGTTGCTTGTCAACTGCTCGCGCGGCGCGGTTGTCGACGTCGACGCATTGCTTGCAACGCTAGAGACCGGCAAGCTTTTGGGCGCAGCGCTCGACGTCGTGCCGCAGGAGCCGCCGCCCGAAGGCTCGGCATCCAAAGCCGTCCTGGCGCATCCGAAGGTGGTGGCAACGCCGCACCTTGGCGGCTCCACAGTCGAAGCGCTCGAACGTATCGCTCTCGAACTCGCCCACGACGTTGTGAACGTACTGGCCGGGCGCCCCGCAGCGGGCGCCGTAAACGCGCCGCGGCAAGAAGGCGGCGACGCTAAGCGCGCGACCGCGTTTGCGAATCTCGCATTTCGTATGGGCCGCATGATGCCGCAACTCTTTTCGGGCTCGGTCGGCGGCGAACTGGCGCTCGCGCTCAACGGTGATGTGGCCGAACTTGATGCCGAGCCGTTCGTGGCGGCAGTGTTGGCAGGCGCGTTGCCGCTGATCACAGATCGTCGTATATCGATCGTCAACGCGGTCGGCGTTGCAGCCGAACTAGGCGTCAATGTCACCGTGCAGCGGGACCCCTCTGCAGAGACGGCGTCGCTGGCGCTAGCATCGCGCGAGCATCGCATCGTCGGCACCATCGGCGCTGCGGGCGCGCGTATTGTCGCCATCGACGCCTATACGCTCAACGCTCAGCCTACCGGTACGATGTTGCTCACCCGGCATCGCGACGTACCCGGCATGGTCGGCAAGATTGGCACCATCTTGGGAGCGGCCAACGTCAACATCTCCACCATGCAAGTCTCGCTCGCGCAACCAGGCGAAGAAGCCATGATGCTGCTCGACGTCGACTGCATGCCCTCGCGCGACGTGCTCTCCGCCATCGCGGGCGTTGCGGGTATTTCCGCGGTGCACAGCGCCGAGCTCTGACGCATGGCGCTGCTCTTCGTCGCGCGCCACGGCGAGACGCAATGGAATCGAGCCGGCCGGTATCAAGGCCGGCTCGAATCGTCCCTAACCGATCGCGGCGAAGCGCAGGCGGCGGCCTTGGCAGGCGCACTCGCGCAGTGCGGCATAACGCGCGTCGTCAGCAGCCCGCTAGGACGCTGCATCCAAACGGCAACGCCGCTGTCGCGGGCTCTGGGGCTGCCCCTGGAGCTCGACGAACGGCTTATTGAAATTGGCCACGGCAGCTGGGAAGGCCGCCTACGCGCAGAGATCGAGGCCGACGATGCGGAGCTCTTTGCTCGCTGGAAAGAGCACCCCGAGACCGTCTCGTTTGCCGGCGGCGAATCGCTCGATGACGTGCTGCGACGTTGGCGCGCGTTTGTCGGAGCGTTAAGCGGGAAGAATGACGTGGCAGTAGTCACGCACGACGCAATCGTAAGAATTGCCGTTCTGGATGCTTCGGGTCGGACTCCCGCGCAGTTCTGGACGCCGATCGTCGGCAACGGCGCCTACGCGGTGCTGGAGTTCGATGGAGTTTCAGCGCGTGTGCTCGAAGACTGCGTGAACGATCACTTGGGTAGTCTCGCAGTCGACACGAATCTGCAGGCACTTTAACGAAGGGGAGTACTAGTGGCCACACGTCAACCGTTTCTGAGCGACGTTACCGAACTACGCCGCAGAGCCCGCCAGCACATCGGCAAAGGCGCCGTGACCGAGAGCTACAAGGCCGACGCGAATCAGGTTTGCGAAGTGCTCAATCAGGCGCTGGCGACCGAGATCGTCTGCGTGCTGCGCTACAAGCGACACTACTATTCGGCCAAGGGCATCAACAAAGATGCGGTTGCCGCCGAGTTTTTGCAGCACGCCAACGAAGAACAAGGTCACGCCGATCGCATCTCCGAGCGCATCACACAACTTGGCGGTGATCCGGATCTCAACCCCGAAGGTTTGGCAACGCGCAGCCACTCCCAATACGTTGTGGGCAACGACCTGGTCGATATGATCAAAGAGAATTTGATAGCCGAGCGTATCGCTGTGGAGTCGTATACCGAGATCGTGCGTTTCCTGGGCGATAACGATCCGACATCGAGACGGATGATGGAGGACATTCTCGCGGTTGAAGAAGAGCACGCCAACGATATGCTCGATCTTATCGAGCAATACGTGCCGGTGCGCAAATCGAACAACAAGAAAGCGCCGACACGCAAAAAGAAAACCAGCCGCTGATCGAGCTCATTCTGGTCCGTCATGGGCGCACGGAGTGGAATGCTTCCGGGCGCTTTCAAGGACACAGTGACGTCAGTCTCTCCGGCGAGGGCCGCGCGCAAGCGCAGGCCCTTTCCCATGCGTTGCGCGGCGAGAAGCTCGATGCCGTGTATGCAAGCGACCTCATTCGAGCGCGCGAAACCGCTGCTTCGATTGCTGCATCGCACGGCTTGGAAGTGCGACTCGACGAGCGCCTGCGCGAGTTCGATTTCGGAACTTGGGAAGGCTTAACGTGGGACGAGATTGTCGCGAAGTATCCCCGCGCTGCGCAGTCGGGGCGCACTTCTGCGCGAAACTATACGCCGGACGGTGGAGAGCGCTTCGGGCTCGTCTGCGATCGCGTGCGCACATTTCTAGGCGACATTGGTGCGGCGGCGCCGCAGCGAGTGCTGGTCGTGTCGCACGCGGGCGTACTGCACGCCTTCGCCGACGTCATCTTCGAGAACAAGCTCGACGCGCCGAGCTTGTTCTTCGCGCCCGCATCGATCACGCGCATTCGCTACGATGCGGGCCAACCGCAGCTCGTCGCGTTCAACGACACCGCCCATCTGTCATCGCTTTAGCGCAAAATTAAGCGATTCGAGAAGCATTTGTCGAGAACGCCGACGAGGTTAGGCGAGAAAGATGCTTACGAGACGACTTTGATAGTAAATGTCATGGTGGCGTGGCCCGCTCCACATGGAATGGCGCAGTGGAGGACGTACGTGCCGATCTTCGTCGGAGTGAACGTGACGCTCTTCGTTGCGGCTGGCGTGATCGTCGTGAGAGGAATCCCTAGCTCGCTCGATTGGAGGCCGTGCACACCGCTCGCCGATTTGAGCTCGAGGGTCACAGGCCGGTTCACGTGAACCGTGATTTCCGCTGGCGCGAAGCGCCAATTTTGTGCCTCGACATTTACAATATTGGATGTCGTACCAGCCATTGCAACCGGGCTCGTAAGCGCGAATGCACCCGCGAACGCAACTGCTGACAAGAACTGTGTGAACTTCATTATCCGATAGCCCCCTAAAGAAAACGGGTTTCTAACGGACAGAGAATATCAGGCTAACAAGAAGAAGTGGCGAATGTTCGACAGGCGTTTCTTCTCATGGAACGACGAGGAGAGCGAAATTAGGCTCTTCTTCGCTCTCGTTTACCTTGCGCGTCTGCGGTCTCTCCTACGGGTGTAGCGGCCCCCCACACGTGGGGATCGAGGTTCGGCCGATACCAGGTAGGCGGCCGCCTATTGTCCCTGAGCGAGCGAATAACCGCGCTCGCCATCGAAGGTGTATAGGTTCTCGGTCTTTACGACCTCAAGGCCCGCAGCATCGATCGCCTCGAGCAGTTTGGTCACGTTGGCCCGGTCGAACGAACCGCCATCGCCTTCGAAGCGGCACGCCCAATGGTCGCTCCAGAACGTATCTGGGTTGCCATCCGGCCATACTTTGGTGCCGCGGTTCGCGATGACGATGAGCTTGGCGCCGGCGACGCCGAGCGAATTGAGCTTGGCTGCGATCGCGTCGGGGTCGCCGTTCGGTTGGTCGAGAAACACGTCCACGCCGACCTGGATCTTCTTGGGCGCGGGTCCTGCGGCGCGCGCGGCGATGTCAAGCTGAGCGCCCTTCGCGTATTCAACCGGCGCAAGATGCTGCGGCTTCTGTCCCAAGCGCGCGATCACGGCGTCGGCAAACTCTTTCGTTCCGACTTTCTGTTTGCTGGTGCCCTCTTTGTAGATGTCGTACGTGTGCACGCCGTCTTCGATCGTGCGCAGCCACGCATTATGCGCGCGCTCCGCCACGTCGGATTGCCCGATATGCGTGAGCATCAGCAACGCGCCGTGGAAGAGGCCGGAGGGGTTGGCTAAGTTCTGTCCCGCGCGACGTGGAGCGGAACCGTGAATCGCTTCGAACATCGAGCAGTGATCGCCGATATTTGCGGAACCGGCGAGACCAACCGAGCCGGTGATCTGTGCCGCGACATCGGAGAGCACGTCGCCGTAGAGATTGGGCATCACCAAAACGTCGAAGGCTTCGGGCGTGTCGGCCATTTTCGCCGCGCCGATGTCGACGATCCAATGCTCGCTCTCGAGGTCGGGATATTCTTTGGAGATCTCGTCAAAGACCTTATGAAACAGGCCATCGGTGATCTTCATGATATTGTCTTTGGTGAAGCAGGTCACTTTCTTACGCTTGTTTGCGCGCGCATATTCGAACGCATAACGTACGATGCGCTCGCTCCCGGGGCGCGAGATCAGCTTGAGGCACTGCGTTACCTGCGTCGTCTGGCGATGCTCGATGCCACCGTAGACGTCTTCCTCGTTCTCGCGCACGATCACCAAATTCATTTTGGGATGTTTCGTGGCGATGTAGGGATTCAGCGACGCGCACGGGCGCACGTTGGCATACATGCCCAGCGTCTTGCGCACCGTAACGTTGAGGCTCTTGAAGCCGCCGCCTTGCGGCGTTGTGATGGGCGCCTTCAGGAACACTTTGGTGCGCCGCAGCGATTCCCACGAGCTGGGCTCGATGCCGTTGCTCAAACCGCGGTTATAGACCGATTCGCCGATCTCGATCTTCTCGATGTCGAGCGCCGCGCCGGCCTCGGTGATGATGCGCAATGTCGCATCCATAATCTCGGGGCCGATGCCGTCGCCGTACGCTACCGTTACGGGCACTTTGTTCGCCAATGCCAACTCCTATTTCAGGGAAAAGTCGCAGCGCCCACACGGGCGCGAACGTCGATCATTCCAGCTACCGTCGCCCGTGTCTTGCTTGGCTAGATCTGCCAGTCATACGCGTTCCAGCCTTCGCTGACGCCGTTCGGCTTGAAGTTCTGAAGTTGCGGAACGTAAGCGTATGCCAGACTTCGGTATGCGATAAAGACGCCCGGCACGTCTCGCACCAATAGCGATTCGATCGTCGCGTACGCGCGTTTGCGCGTGGCGCGAACGAAGGTGCCCAGCGCGACCTTTTGGGCGGCATCCATCTGCGCGCTCTTGTAACGCGTCACGTTGTTACCGTTGGGTGGAATCATCGTGCTCAGCCACGTATTGGAGTTATCGGGATCGGCGCCGGCGACCCACGAATACATGGTCATGTCGAACTTGCCCCCGGTGATGATACCGCCGCTTTGTACGGCCGCGTAGAGTTGCGCGTAGTTGTAGCCCTTCGGATCTACCTCGACGCCAATCTGCTTGAGCATCTGTTGAATCTGCGCGATCATCGTCATCACGCCTTGACTGCCGGTACCGTAGACGAACTGCAGTGCCAGTGGTTTGCCGCCTTTATGCCGCAAGCCGTCGGCGCCCATGTGCCAACCGGCCTGGTCGAGCAGTTCGCCGGCCTGCGCCTTATCGAAAGGCAGGGGCTGCAGCGACGTATCATATGCCCAATAATATGGCGAGAGATCCGCGACGGCCGGCGTAGCGGTGCCAAAATAATCCGTGCGAAGCAGCTCTTGGCGATCGATGCCCAATGCGAGTGCGCGTCGCACGCGCACGTCGTCGAGCGGCGGCCGGGTCGTGTTAAAGAAGACGGCGGTATACGAAGGCGCGGGCGAAAGATGCCGCACCACTCCGGGATCGTCTTTGAGGTGGTCGTACGTGGTGGCCCCGATTTCCATGGCGAGGTCGATGTCGTGTGAGCGAACCTCGGACTCCGTCGTATTCGTATCGGGGATGATCTTAAGAATAAGCTTGTCTATTTGCGGTTTGCCGCGGAAATACGTAGGATTTGCCGCCAGCACGATCTCGTCGCCTCGTAGCCATTTCACGAAACGAAAAGGGCCGGTACCGATGGGGCTTGCGTTAAACGGCACGCTGTTGAGCGAGGGATACTGCGCCAGCAGATGTGCGGGCAGAATGCGGTACGGCGAATCGCTTTCGCCGAAGATCGTGTCGATAGCGGGCGAATAGACGCGCTTCATGTGCATGACGATCGTGTACGGGTCGGGCGCATCCATCGTCGCGATCTGGTCGTAGCCCACGTGGGAGACCGCATTGTTCTTTGGATTCATGAGCGCGTGCCAGGTGAAGACGACATCTTTACTGGTAAACAGAAACCCGTCTTGCCACTTTACGCCGTGCCGCAAGTGGTATGTGATCGTGCGTCCGTCTTTGCTGATGCCGCCGTTTGCAACACTCGGCACCGCGGTCGCCAGATCGGGAACGTCCTCGCCCTTGTCGTTAACCTCAACGAGCATCGAGAACATCAAACCATCAATGAAGTTCTCGCTGGTATTCTGCGCTAAGATGGGATTGAGCTGAGTCGGCGCAATGGGGATTGCGATGCGCAGCGTGTTGGGCACCAAAGCCGACGTGCCTTGCTTGGCGCAACCTGCCAGCGCTAGCGACGCGACGATGGCCGCGGCGAGCGCGCGCCTCAATCGACCACTCGGAACTTTGTGTACACGTATGGATAGTCGCCGTAAAACCAATTACGGAACGAGCGGCGTATCAAGTCGGAAGCGGTCACCGGAGAGGCTCCCTTCATCACGTAATGCTTACCGTCGAAAAAATTGGTCGAGTATTGCGCATACGACGCCATCGGCGAAAATCCCGGGAACGGTCCAAACGTCGTTGACGTCCACTCCCAGCCGTTGCCGATGAGATCGTACACGCCGAACGCGCTCGCGCCGGCGGGGTGCGCATCGACTGGTTCGGGATCGAAGCGTTCGAAATCGAAGTTGCCGTGCAAGGGCAACGGGGCTTCGTCGCCCCACGGATAGTTGCGCTCCTCGCCCGACGGGGTGCCGAACGCAGCGCGATGATATTCCGCTTCGCTGGGCAGGCGTTTGCCGTGGGCGCGGGCATATGCCTCCGCCTGGTCGTGTGTGGCATATACGGGCCACGAGAGCGGCAGCGGCAGCTCTTCAAAGACGCCGCGCAGACGCCACTCGCCATCGCGCTGTACCCAAAACTGCGGTGGCGGTCCACCCGCGCGAACGTACGCCAGCCAATCCGCATTCGTTACGGGGTACTTTGCGATCGAAAAGGAGGGCACGTCTACCGTATGTTCGCCGAACTCATTGTCCCAACCGAAGGCAATCGCTTCGGGATCCGCGCCCAGAGTTGCGATTCCGCGTGGTATTGCGATCATCTCATTGCGGGGCGGCGGCGCGTCGTGATGCGTCTGAGCGATGCGTCCCTTGCGGTCTTGGTCGAGTTGATGCACGATGTACACCAGCGTCTCGTGATGCATCTCTTCGTGTTCGAGAATCGCGTAGGTGGATTGCGCGCGAACGAGACGCGGTACCGTGTCGTCGGCAAGTCGCGCATGCGCGATGGCATCGAGCACGCGCTCGTCGCAGCGCGTCGCGAAGGCGCCTACCTGCGCCCGCGTGGGCCAGTCGGCGCGCGCGTGGCCCGCGGCTGCGTCGACATTAGCTGGATCGATGCCGCGCTCGAAGAGCTTCTCGTACGCTGCGTTAACGGGCTCTTGTTGCAGCGAACGCCCGTTGAGCGTAAAGAAACTGAACGCCGGAATGTGCCCTTCGTAAAACACAAACGGATGTCGCAGCGGAATCGGTCGATCGCCGAATGCGGCCGGAACGACGAGTTCAAAAATTTGCTTGGATCGGCTGCGGTTGCGTTGATAACGCCGAGCTAGCCCATCGCGATCGAGGTGCATTTGTGCGCGAAGCAGCGTAGACATAGAACCATCGTACCCCTAACGACCGGCATTGTCATCCCGAGCTTGCCTCGTCGAGGCGAAGCAGCCGTTCCAAGGTAGACGCGGGAACTGCGGGAGCGATGAGGTGGCCTTGGATGATCTCGCAGCCTTGCCCCTGCAGGAAAACAAGTTGCGCGGCGTTCTCGACACCTTCGGCCACTACTTCGAGGCCTAAGGTGTGCGTCATCGCGATGACGGTGCGCACGATCGTTTCGTCGCTGCGCTGCACGCCAAGGCCGGCCGTAAACGTGCGGTCTATTTTCAGCACGTCGAATTCGAAGCGACGCAGGTATCCGAGCGATGAATAGCTCGTTCCGAAATCGTCGAGCGCCGTGCGCATGCCGTCACGTTTGAGCTGGGCCAACAGAACGGCCGTTCCCTCCGCGTCCGACATCGCGATCGATGTCGAACGTCGTGCAGCCTAACTCCAGCATGGCCAGCATGCGCGCGTCGGCGTAATCGGCGCTGATGGCGATGCCGTACAACTCTCGCAGCCTACGCACTGCAGCTTCCGCGCGCTGTTTGGCCAACATCAGCTCGTGCTCGCGCAGACGCTTGGCTGTTTCGCGTTCACGGTCGACGTCGTGGATGATGAAGAAGGCGCCGCCTCCGAGGGCGGGTACGGCGGAAATGGTGGCATCGTGCGTAGCCGCTTCGTCAGGCGGGAAAAAAAATGCGGACGTGCTATCCGATTGGGGCCTGTTCGCGCGTGGCGCACAGGTGGGAGACCGCCTCGTTTGCGTCCGTCACGCAGCCACGTCCATCGAGCGCAATGATCGGATCGAGAGATGTGTCGAAGATGGCTCGAAACGCACCATCTTCCGGGGTAACCATGCGAACGTCCATTTTGGTTATCGCTTCCGTGCGTAACGATGGGGTACTTGTAGAGTATCCCCCAGTGGCGCTGTCTAGTGTGCCAGATACTCCTTGAGGCCGTGCACGCCGCCCTCGCGCCCGAAACCGGACTCCCGATAACCGCCGAATGGCGATGACGGATCGAACTGGTTGAACGTGTTGCACCAGACCACGCCTGCGCGCAGATGCTGTGCGACCCACATGTTTTTCGAACCCTTATCAGTCCAAATGCCGGCAGAGAGACCATAAGGCGTGTTATTTGCCTTGGCGATCGCCTCTTCGGGTGTGCGGAACGTGAGGATCGAAAGCACCGGCCCGAAGATCTCTTCGCGCGCGATGCGGTGCGCCTGATGGACGTTCGTGAAGAACGATGCCGGGAAGTAGTAGCCCTTATCCGGCAGGTTCACTTTTTGTTGTACGAGCGTGGCGCCCTGGTCGATACCGCTTGCGACCAGCTCTTGAATGCGCTCGAGCTGCTCGCGCGAGTTGATGGCGCCGATGTCGGTGTTCTTATCGAGCGGATCGCCCAGGCGCAGCGTCTGGATGCGCTCGGTGAGGCGAACGACCAGTTCGTCGTGCGCGCTCTCTTCGACGAGCAGCCGTGACCCGGCACAACACACATGGCCTTGATTGAAGTAGATGCCGTTGACGACGCCTTCAACCGCCTGATCCATAGGCGCGTCGGCAAAGACGATGTGCGCGGCTTTACCGCCGAGCTCCAACGTGAGGCGCTTGCCCGTGCCCGCCAGTGTGCGCCGAATGATCTTCCCGACCTCGGTGGATCCCGTGAAGGCGATCTTGTCGACGTCGGGATGCGACGTCAGCGCGGCGCCCGTGACGCCATCGCCGGTGATTACGTTGAGCACGCCCGGCGGGAGATCACACTCTTGCGCGATCTGCGCCAGGGCCAAGGCTGTGAGCGGTGTGGTTTCGGCGGGCTTGAGCACGACGGTGTTGCCGCACGCGAGTGCGGGAGCAACTTTCCAGGCCGCCATTAGCAACGGGAAGTTCCACGGTACGATCTGCCCGCACACGCCGATTGGCTCCGGCTCTCCGCCGGCGCGAAGCGCCCACTCGAGTTTATCGGCCCAACCTGCATAGTAGAAGAAGTGCGCCGCGGCCAAGGGCACGTCGAAATCGCGCGACTCCTTGATCGGCTTGCCGCCATCGAGCGTTTCGAGCACCGCGAGTTCGCGCGAGCGCTCGGTAATCGCGCGCGCGATGCGGTAGATGTACTTCGCGCGATCCGCCGGCTTCATTTTGCGCCAGTACTTGTCGTACGCTTTGCGCGCGGACGCCACGGCGCGCGCCACGTCTTCGGGGCCCGCCTGACTAACGCGCGCCAGCAGCTGCTCGTTCGCGGGGTTGAGCGTTTCGAAATAGGCGTCACCCGTCGGCGCGACCCATTTACCCTCGACGAAGAGGCC
>CAJDWF010000033.1_pt1 | contig 30707 bp, 27 predicted proteins | sample 7391541 | NCBI WGS metagenome assembly CAJDWF01 (sample SAMEA7055727, study PRJEB34461) | soil metagenome | biome: terrestrial ecosystem; feature: Peninsula; material: soil | place: Antarctica | collected 2016
CACCGTTCCGGCTTCCGCCCCGCAACTGAGTCTGTGGGTTTGGGAAGGTGGCAACGTCGGCCAGTTCCCCTCATACGATTCGGAAGTCGACATCTTCAAGGGTGCGACGTGGCAACCGGCTACGGGCGGACCCAACGGCGCGATGGAAACCTCGTCGGATCCCGACGCGACCTATTTCGCCGAAACCAACTGCTACAACAACCAGAATACCAGCGGTGGCGGCGCCAGCATTGGCACCTGCGCAACTCCGGCACCGGCTCAACCGCCGGCTTCCACGGGTGGCCAGTGGCGACAAAAGGGACCCTATGACGTGTCGGCCTATGCCGGCCAGCAGGTCACGATCCTTCTGGGCGTCTGGAACAGTTCGGCGAGTGCGAAGTACTACGGCTACGCGTTCTTCGACGACGTAGACCTGGAGGGCGGCACCGGACCGGCACCGTCACCCACGCCGACGGCACCTGTGAGCATTACCATTAGTGGAGGTGCTCACCGGTGAAACGACAGCCGCTTCTCATCGCATGCACGGTCGCCGCGTTAGCGGCGGCCGGGTGTGCGGGCGGGGGGTCAACCATGACTCCCTCCTCGCTCACTAATACGCAATCCACCAACTCAAGAGCCACCGTTACCATCAAGATACCGCCGAAAACGTCTAGTAGCTCGGCGTCTTCGCGTTCCCCGCAGTACGTTTCAGCCGCGACCAACTCCGCGACGTTCACGTTTACCGGCATGGCCGCGCAAGTCGTGAATCTCTCCTCCGGCGGCGGCAATTGTACGACGGTTACCGGCGGCCTCAGTTGTACCGCGGTCATTAATGCGCAAGTAGGTACAAACGAAACGGTCGCCATTAAAACTTTTGCCAGTACCGATGGTACCGGCACGGCGCTGACCGTCAATACCGAAACCGGCGTGACGATCGTTGCCACGAGCAACACGTTGACCTACACGCTCAGCGGAGTCTTGTCGGCGATTACACTCGCTGTCAGCCCCAACAGCGTGACGACGACGCAGACGGCAAGCCTCACCGCGACGTTAACGCCGCTGGATCCCGCAGGCGACACAATCATCGGCAAACCGGTGGACGCCAACGGCAATCCCATCGCGGGGACTCCTACGTTAACGGCCAGTCCGAGCACCGGGTTCACTATCGGCGCATGGGACGACAATACGGGGACCTTCCCCGTGACATACGACGGCTCGGCGACGACCTCTCCGGTGACGTTCACGGCTTCAGCCACCGGCGTCACTTCGGGCACCGCCACGGTAACTGCTAATGTGAACACAATTGTTAACGGCAAATTTGCGCTTGGTCTCAATGATGGCGTGGACTGGTACACATGTTACGGCCCGCGGGTCGGGACAACCACGTCCTCGTCTCCGATCAATGCTTCGCCTGCTCCCGTGTTTACCGGCGGTACGCCGACCGGAAGCACGACGCCGGCTCCGACCGCAACGGCTGCAACCGACGCCAGCGTTCAGACGACGACTCCTAGCGGAGCACTTCCGCCAAGCGGAAGCGCGCAGTTTGCGTTGGTAGGATATTCCGGCGGCACTGGTCTGCCGGCTCCAGGAACGGGCAAACCGGGCAAAGGCAATACCGGCATCTGTCAGAACATCGCGTCGGTCCCGGCTAACGCGACGTTGACCTTCAACGTTTATGAAGGCGGAGACGACGATTGGGCAAAGTCCGACGACGAAGCCGACGTCTATCCTGCCGGCGCATTCACGACGGCCGTCGGCGGTTCGCCCGTTGCAGCGGCTGCTCCCACAGTGCGTCTCTACGCGCAGAATAACTGCTATGACTCCGCAGGGTGGATGGCAATCTTCCTGGCACCGCCATGGGGAACGGGGACCGTCGCTGCGAGCACCACGGCGCGATGGGCTGCCTGCCCGTCGACTCCAGGGGGAGCATCTCCGTTCGGTGCGACATCCTCAGCGGGCGGATATTGGTACGCTAAGTCGCTCGACTTATCGGCATACTCCGGACAACCGATCACGTTATTCCTTGGTATCAGCCGCGATGCGGGCGCGAATACTCCCACCACTAGCGGCGCCCAGTACTACAACTACGCGTTCTACGATAACGTCGTGTTGACGGGGCACTGACGTCGCGAAGCGCGGAGCGCAACCGAACCGATTCCCCTGAATGCTAGGGTGATCGGATCCTAAAAATGAGTGGGAGCGGCTAAGGCCGCTCCCACTTTATTTTTACCGCTCACGTTTGCTTAGTTCGAGGATGATGGCCCATTCGTCGGATGTGACGGGCTGCACGGAGAGACGTTGGCCGCGTTTGAGCAGTGGCATGTATGCGAGGCGCGGGTCCGCGCGCATTTGCGCGAGCGTTACCGGATGTTTGAGCGGTTTCACATACGTGACGTCGACGCACTTCCATAGCGGCTTGACCGGCGTGCTGCGCGGATCGTAATATTCGCCGCCCTTCGCGAATGCCGTGTCGTCGGGATGCGCTTCTTTCACCACTCTCACGATGCCGACCGTGGCGGGCACCGCGCACGACGAATGATAGAAGAGGCCGAGATCCCCGAGCTTCATCTCGATCATGTTGTTGCGCGCCTGAAAGTTGCGCACGCCGCTCCACGGCGTCGTCTTATCCTTACGCAACTGCTCGAACCCATACGAATCCGGCTCGCTCTTAAAAAGCCAATAGCGCATTCTCGGCGCCTTCATTTGCTTGTCGGATACGCCCTGCAGTCGATGTGTTATGCTAGGCTCCATGACGGGCAGAGTTGTGAAGGCCGTGGTGGACGGCTGGGAGGGTGTCGCGAGCACCGGGTATCGGCCCGGCGATCCGCCGACCGGCGTGGCGCGGCACACGATCGTGGGCGCGCGTAAGGAGCATGCAAGCGACGCCGGACCGAGTTCGGAAGTGCGCTATTTCGATCTTGCTCCCGGCAAATGCACGCGCCTCGAAAAGCACGAGCACGAGCATTACGTCATCGTGCATGCGGGTCGCGGCTATGCGGTGGTGGATACGACGGTGCATGAAGTTGCGCCCGGCGACGTGGTCTACGTCGGCCCCTGGGACGTGCATCAATTTCTCGCGCGCGAAAACGAGCGGTTCGGGTTCTTCTGCATTGTGGATGCCTGTCGCGATTTCGTGCAAGAACCCGGCGAAGAAGATCTGGCGCGCATCGAAGATTCACCCGCCGGCGTCATTGCGCGTCCCGGCGCCGTCCCGTTTCCGGCTAAACGCTAGCTGCGTTCGGTGGGATTGGCGGGAGTGGCGCACCATTCGCTCCACGATCCCGGATAGATGCGCGCGCCTTTGAGGCCCGCGGCGTGCATGGAAAGAAGATTTACCGCCGCCGAAACGCCGGATCCGCAATAGTTGACCACGCGCGACGCATCGCCGTACGATGCGTAGTCGGCGCGAAGTTCGTCGGGTGATTTCCAACGGCCGTTCGGGGCGAAGTTTTCTTTAAAAAAGTGATTGCGCGCGGTGGGAATGTGTCCGGCAACTGGATCCAGCGGTTCCGTTTCGCCGGAATAGCGATTGGGCGCGCGCGCGTCGAGCAGCGTTGCGCTGGCGGTGTCTAACGCGTCGCGCACCGCGCGCGCGTCGAGCGGCGGATCGAGCGGATTGCCGACCGTGATGCTTCCGGTAATGGGTTGCGGTACGGCAGCCGTGAGCGGGAATCCCGCGTCTTTCCAGGCCCTCAGCCCGCCGTCGAGAACCGCCACGCTTTCGTGACCGATCCAACGGCACAAAAACCAGAAGCGCGCAGCGAACATGTCACCGCCGTTATCGTACGCGACGATTTGCGAACTTCCGTTTGCGCCGAACGATCCAAGCAATGCGGCGAAGTCATTCGGCAGCGGCAGCGGGTGACGTCCGTTGGTGCCGGTCTTTTTGCCTGAGAGGTCGCGTTCCAAATGCGCAAAGCGCGCGCCGGGCAGATGCTCTGCCGCGTAAGCTTTTTCGCCGGCCGAATGATCGGCGAGATCGTGGCGGCAATCGACGACGATCCACTGCGGATCCTCGAGATGGTCGCTCAGCGTCTGCGCGTCCACCAACGCCGTGCGCGACATCAGTGCAGACTGATGGTCGTCTTCGCGGCGGGAAGCGAACCGAACGTCTCTTCGAGTATTTTTCGCAGCTCACCGTTCTGGGCCATCGGCGCCAAGATGTCGGTATCGCCGTAAAATTTGCCGTTGATGAATACCTTGGGCAGCGTGGGCCAATCGGTCAACTGCGCCAGGTATGCACGCTTGGGCATATTCTCCAAGACGTCGACCACTTCAAACGGCACGTCGAACTGCTTGAAGAACTCGATCGTCTCGAGTGTGAACCCGCAGCGCGGCATCGTTTTGGTGCCTTTGCCGTACACGAGCACTTTGTTGGCTGCAATCTCGGCGTCGACTTCGGTTTTTAGTTCTTCGGACATCGCTTAGTTCTCCGCGATGACGGTGGTGAGTTGCATGGCGTGCACGCGACCGTCGGCTTGTGCTTCCTTAAGCGCACCGTACACCATGCGGTGCTGATCCAGCAGCGTCTTTCCTCGAAAGGCGCTGGATTTCACCTGGATATCAAAATGGTCCATCGTGCCGGTGAGGTCGAAAACCGCTACCTCGGCGTCGGGAAGGGCGGCGCGCACCAGCGCAGCCAGGGCATCGTTTGTTATCATTGGATCCGTTAGGGATTGAGGTGTCGCTGTGGTCCCCGCAACGATGTTGCTAACCCTTGCGCTTCGCGCAGGGTTTCCGGCAAGCGCCCAGCCGATTTGGCCAGCGCCGCCGCTACGCCGCCCGCCAGCACGATGCCGGTGACGGCAACGAGGATTGCGGGAACGCCGGTGGCCCGCACCGGCCCGATTTCGAGCCGGTACGAGCGCATCACTTTCGTGAGTCCGCGGAAGAGTGATTTAATCGAGCTGCCGCCGCTTCGGCTGGCTTCGTTTTTCTCCGTATTTGAAGTGCTCACCAACGGGCGCGTTAGCACTGTCAATCGCCCGGTCCTGCAGGCTTCAAATAGGGAGAGAAGGCCGCTCCAGCGAATATTTCACGGAGGGCGCTTCGCACTAGGACTAGCTTCGGTGTGAGTTGCGCGGAATATCGCGGCGGGTTAGCACCCGTTGTTTCCTCCCTCACGCCAACGGGGTCATGTACGCCATGCGGCTTTCACGCCTGCACGTTCTTCCATTTATTGTCCTTTTGGCGGCGTGTCTGCCGCTTGCAGTGCGTGCCGATACCGCCCGTTTGAGCGGGATTGTGCTTTCCGGCGGGGCGCCCGTTGTGAATGCGACCGTGGTGCTCATTCCGGCAGTGGCTTCTCGCACCCACACCGACGCGCGGGGCCGCTTTGCTTTCGAAGTGTCGCCCGGCAGTTACGACGTCGTCGTCACTAAAGCCGGGTACGTTCGGCAGACAGTGGCAAACGTGTCCGTCTCGTCGGCGGGTATCGACATCTCGATCGTGCTGATGCCAGAGACGCTCTCGACGTTGAATCAGATCGCGCAAGTGAGCAGTGCGCGCGCCGCGATCAACGACAGTTCTTCGGCCATGACGACGGTTTCGCGTCAGCGATTCATCGATGGGGGTCAACTGCAAATCGCGCACGTTCTGGATACGATTCCCGGCGTCATCTCGGCGCGGCCCGCGAGCGGAAATCCAGCCGCGCCCGGCTCCATTACATCGCCAAATCTTCGCGGCGCGCTCGATTATGAAAAAGCGACGCTGTTGGACGGTCATCCGCTCATCAATGGCAAGAACGGGGACTATCCCACGATGCTCGTGAGCTCGCGCCTGTTCGACAGTGTCGAAGTTGTGGAGGGGCCTACCGCGTATGCGCCTGAAATCAACTACGGAATCGGCGGCACGCTGAACTTCCGGACGGCAGATCCGAGTCCGCACTCCGAGGGCGAAGTGCATTATGGAATCGATTCGCAGGGCGGAACTTTCGCCGACGTGCGCTATTCAAATACGATCGGCAAGCTCGGCTATTTATTCGACGTGGTAAACTCCGGCACGCAGGGGCCACTGCGGCGCCAACCGACCTACGTTGCGCTCCCTACGGGCTCGACGGTTGCCGGGTACGGAAAAATATCCGGCAGCGTAACCGCGTCCGGCACGACGGGCAGCGGCGTTGCGCAGCCCGTCAACGGATACGAAGGCGTTTATCCGACGCAGACGCAAGGCGCGTTGGGAAATCCGAGCAATGCGTTGACGACACTTGTTGCCTGCTGCCAGTACGTGACATCGAATTATGCCAGTCGCGGCGAGTTGGCAAAACTGCAATACCATTTCTCGGGATCGACGGTCGCAACCGTTGCCTACATCGGTATCCAAGGTTCTTACGACGGCGCGGCTTCCGGCCTCACCGAGTTGGGCTCCGTCTTCGCGCCTACGAACGCGTACGCCGCCAGCGGGCAGACATTTGCGCCCGGTCAGGTCGTACTGCTTAACGCGAAAACCATGCTGCAAGGCGCCACGACGAAAGATAACGAGCCGATGTTCGAGGGAGAACTGCGCACGACGCTGGGCGAAGATACCGTGCTCGCGCGCTTTTACAGTGCGATTCTGGCTCGGGAGACGATCTCAGACGTGGCAGCTCCGTCAGCGGACTACACGACCGGCCCGCTTCAACTATGGGGCACCGCAACGATCGGCGCAGCGACGGTTCCGTTCGAGGGCGCCTATGCGGCCGTGACGATACCGACACCGTACGCGGACAGCGTCGAGCAAGACCAGTTGCGCGGCGCGTCGTTCGAATACGATCATCCGACGGGAAACAATGTGTACAGTTTTGCCGTCGATCGCAATACCTCGTTAACGAATGCGTATTCGGTGACCGGCAGCGCGACGAATCCGCTCGGCAACATCAGCACCTCGATCGCTGCGGGTACGCGGCAAGTCTTCACCACGTATCTCTTGCGTGGTGCGTTTGCAATCGGCGAGAAAGCGCAACTGACGCTGGCGAATTATTTTAATACCTATCGCAGTACGTACACTCCGGCTACCAGCGGAACGGGCTTTGTATTCGACACGGTTACGACGGTACACGACGACCCGCGCGTGGGGCTGGCCTATCGCGCGACTCCGGACCTTTCGCTCAGATTGTCGGTGGGCTCCGCAATCGCGCCGCCGTACCCGGCGCTCCTCGACTCGTTGAATCAGTCTGCGGCTCAGGCATATACGCCGGGATCGACCACGATCACGGTCCGACAGAATAGCGGTGCTCTGCTTCCCGAAACGTCGTTTGGATACGACCTCGGCGGCGACTGGCGCTTACGTGACGGCTCGGTGCTTTCGGTGGACGGCTACCTTACGAACCTTCGTAATCAATTCGTTGGAGTCGTGTACCCGAGCGGCAATACCTATACGCCGCCCGGCACCACCGCGGCCGTCCCGATATATATTCAAACCAATGCAAACCTTGCCAAGAGTCGTTACGAAGGCATCGATGCCACGTTATCGCACGATCCGAAGAGCGGTTACGGTTTCGTCCTTTCGGCGGCACTGCAGCGCGCGTATGCATACGATATTCCCGCCGGCTTTTATGCAACCGCTTCCGGTTCGCTCTCGACAAATCTCGGTGTTATCGACGGCCTGAATTTTTACGGTTTCAACTCCCCGTACTTTAACGGCATCTCGAACAAGAGCGAAGCGTACGGGCAAGGATACGCCGGCCTTCACTTCCGCGGATCCGCCGGTCAATATGCCGACCTTGGCTCGACGTACTACGGCTCGAATAACACGTACGACGTGCCCGCCTTCTGGGTTGGAAGCGGAACGTACCGCCAGCCGCTGGGAAAGCGCTCGTTTGCGCTCCAAGTCTCGGTCGACAACATCCTTGGATCGTACGGCGCGAAATGGGTGCGGTACGGAACCGGCATCGGCGCCCCGCTGGCAAACGGCATGTACGGGCTGCGTCCGACGATTCCGTACGGTCCTACGACCGTGCGCTTCGAACTCTCCCGTGAGTTTTAGGAGTCTGCGCTCGCGCTTTGCGGCTCTTGCGGCGTTAGCCGCCTTCTTGGCGGTCCCGCTTTGTGCGTCGGCCTCCGTTGCGGTGCTGGGAAACGTTGTAGACGATGCCGGGAAACCGGTGGCCGGAGCAACGGTGCGCGTGGCCGGCATCGAAGCCGCGAAGACGGACGCGCGCGGCGCGTTCACATTGCAGCCGTTGACGCAGGGCACGTATACCGCGACGATCTCGGCCCCTCGGTTCGAAACGATGTCGCTTCGCTTCACCGTCGGCAACGCGCCGCCTGCGCCTTTACGCGTAGTGCTGCGGCTGCCGCTTCCGGCGCTGCGAACGATCGAGTCGGTGATCGCGCACGCGCGCGCTCCGTTTAACGCGAGTCCCGTTTCCGTAAAAATATTTCCGCGCGAGGCTTATCGCGACCAGTCGCAGCCCGACCTCGGCAGTGTCCTCGCTCAAACGCCGAGCGCCTTGCCGAGCTTCGCGCAAACGGAGAACGGCGCAGTTCGAGGCGTACCGATCTTCGCGTCGATTCGCGGCAGCTTGCCGTTCGAAAGTGCTACGTCTATCGACGGCGTTCCGGTCTCTTTGCCGTCCACCGGCGCGTTCGATTTGGCGACGATTCCCTCGTTCGTGCTGCAGGACGTCGAGATCGGGAAAGGCCCCGGCAACGTCGGCGGTATCGTGCCCGGTGCCGTCGCGGGAACGCTCGACTTGCGCACGGCCGATCCCAGCGCGACGCGTCGGGCTCTGCTCGAGTTCGGCATCGACGACCGCGGCGGTTCGTTCGACGACCTCTGGTATGGCGGCACATTGAAGGGCGGGAAAATCGCCATCGCTGCGGTGAGTGCAGCCGATGGGTCGCGTGGATCACTGGCCAATGCGTCCCTCCCGATAGCGATTAGCGGCCCTGCGCTCATCGACGGCAAGCCAGCCGCGATGCAGTCGACGCTATCTTCAGCACCGCTCGTTGGCTGCTGTGTGAGTATTCCGAGCGACGACCTGAGGCGCGCGCAACTGCTCACGGTGCGCTTTATGCCGAGCGACGCGCTGACGTTAACCGCCACGTTTCTGGGCGCTCAGTCGAATCGGGCGCTGGCGGGCGCCCAGGGCATGCTGTTGCCGATCTCGGTTGACGGGTCTTCGGCTTCGACGAACGTCTTTGCGTCGCTGGCGCCGACACTGGCCGCACGCGAAACGGGAACCTTTTCGCTCTACGACTTCCGCGCGCGACTCGATCGCGGCAACGACGGCTTTGACGTTCAGGCCTATGCGGTCGAACAACGGCGAGACCAGGCGTTTGCGCGGGCGGAGCCGCAGGTGCTCGATCTTACGGGTACGGCAACGTACGAGGACGGCACGACGCAAACGTTCGATGGCACGGGGGCAACGGTCGCCCTTGCAGGCTACCCGTGGTCGCGCTCGTATCGCGACAACATCGGTGGCGCGAAGATCGGTTGGCAGCACCAGGACGGCAAAAACCTCTTCCTCGCGTCACTCGAACTGCGTGCTGCGCGCGCGCTCGCTCCGGAAATTGCTCCCGGATCAAAGACGAACGACCTCCTGCTGGACGCGAGTACGCAGTTGCATCCAAATGCGAAGACGGAGATCGATCTCGGCGCAGGTTTCGACGCACATGGCGCTCGTTTTGCGCCCTCGTTCGATGCGCCGTTCCAGCAACGAATGTGGAGCGCTGCGGCCGTGCGGGCCGGTGGATCATATACCGTGCGCGACGGGCTAGCGTTGCGCGCTTCGCTCGGGAGTTCTTTCGCACCGCCGCCCCTCGACGCACTCTCATTTGTAGTGCCGACGATCGACCCGCACGTAAGCCTGCCGTGGCAGGCGACCTGGTTGCGTGCAAATCCTAACCTCGCGCTCGAGAGCGCATTTGCGTACGACGTCGGCGCCGAATGGCGCTTACACGGCGCGACCACTACCGTGTCTGCCGACGCATTTCTTACCACAACGCATGGGGCATTTCTGCCCGGCGCCTTTGCGTGGACGAACGCTCCGACTATCCGCGAGACCGGTGTAGAAGCATCGATCGTGCAGTTCAAGCGGATAGGCTTCGGATTTATCGCGCAGGGCGCGCTTCTGCGTACCTTCGTTTTCGGAGAAATCGCTCCGGGCTTCTACGACGACGGCGACAACCTGGCGACACTCCCCGGGCAGAACATCGCCGGTGGTGGGTTTTTCGTTCTGGGATACAACGACGTAGCCGCGATGCGCGTGCCGTACGCACAAGGCTATGGTGAGATTTCGTACAAATGGCCGCGCGGCTCGCGGCTGTCGCTGGGCGGCCTTTACGAGGGCGCGAACAACCCCTACGCCGTGCCGGGATTCGCCACACTCAACGCCAACCTGGAGCTCTCGCTTGGCGGCAAAGAAAAACTTCAGGTCTCGGTCGAAAATTTGTTTAGCGCGCTCAACGATCCGTTGCCGATCGCGTTTGGCGGTATCGGAGTGCCGACCGCCCTAGGAACCGTCGCGGGTACGAATGCAAACGTATTGGCGCCGCGGACGATCCGCATTGTGTTTCGCCAGTCGTTCGGTGCGGGATCGGTTTACGAACGATGATTGCGAAGAGCCGGCCTGGCTAGGTTTCAGTCGTCGTCGGCGTCGGAGCCTGCGGCGCTGCCGTCGGCGTACTCGATGCGTGCCAACTGCACCGTGCATAGCGCTCCATGCGACGCTGCGTCCTTCACCGCGGCGGCGGTGTTGTCGAAGAGTCGGTAGCTAACCGGCATATCGAATGTGACGGCGGCATGCGGCGGTATGGCCCGATCGATATGCAGTTGGAATTCCGCGACTTGTTGTCGCGTACGCGCATCTTTGATCGTCAGCGCGAGGTTTGCGTGCGCGATCGTCTTTCCGGTCTTGTTATGCATCGTCACGGTGAACACGATTGAATTGCCGTGGTCACGCGCGGAAAGGATCTTTGCGTCGAGTAGAGGACGCAGTTTTCGGTCGGTGGCGGCGTCTTGCGCCTTCGCTTGGCCCACCATTGTCTGCGCCTTCTCGAAGACGAGTTGGAACGCTGCTATCTGACGGACCGTTTTCCCGTTGTAGGCGTCTGGACGTCCACGGTTTTCGGACATAAAACGAAGGAATGCGCGCCGCTGGGTCGTCGGCAGCGAGCCGTCGCGCACCGACCGCATTACGGCGGCGGCGTTTTGCGTCGTGACGATGGTCTCAGAAAGCGTCGGTGCTTTGAGGCTAGACGCCGGAGAGTTGAAACCGGGCGATGCGGAGGGCGCCGAAGACGCTTGCGCACCGCGGTGTGACGAACATGCGCTCGTCAGTACCGCGATGCTTAAGAGTGCCGTCGCGAGACGCGTTGACGCCAGCGCGTTCAGCAACCCGGTACGCCGGTCGGCTTTCCGGAGACGAACTCCATGTGCACGATCGGATGTAGCTCGAAGTTACTGTTTATACCGTTGGACGACGGATTGCCGAGGGCTCCCGTCTGGCCGTGCAGGCCGTCGAAGAAGCCGACGCCGGTCAGGTCGACGATGACGCCGGCGGGAAACGCTTGGAACGAGCCGCTCGCCGCTCCAAAGCAGGTGTCAAGCTCGGCTCGTACCGCGTCGAAGTCAGGGCCGAAGCCCGACGCGCAAGCGTAGGTGCAAATGCCGTGGGGAGCTTCGGTAACCATCGTGGCGGCCAAGTTATTCGGATCGGCAATTTCGACATGGTAGTCGTCGTCGCCGCTGCTGCCGATTTCGTGCTTGCGCGTAATGAGCAGGGCGCGAACGGTGAAGACCTGCATCTCATATGGAGCAAAGCGCCCCGTGTCGTTGCCGCCCGGGCCGTTTTCGTTGTACGTGGTCGGAACCGCAAGGGCGTTTAACTGCGTGACCGTTTTGACTTGTGGCGTCCAGTTGATACTACCCTCGTCCACGTCGTCAAGCGTTTTCGTGTGCCAGCGCTGTACGCCGCAACGTTGCAGCGTAAGATTCGGCGGAGAGGCCGGGGTTGGGAACGCCGTGGCCTGCGGCGCAACGCCGCCCGTCACCGTGGCTTGCGCCGTCGCGTACGTAAAGCCGGTCGCGGTGATCGAGAACGTGATCGGCGTTGAGGTTGACGCGCCGGTATAAGTTATCGGCCACGACCCGCCAAGTGTGCTCGGCGCGTACGTACCGATGACGATACCGGCCGAAGCGTCGTTGCTAATGCTGGGCGTGGGTACGGTGCCGCCGCTCGTCGTGATTAGCGACCCAGGGCCCACGATCGTTGCGCCCGACGCGTCTATGGCGTACCAGGTGGCGGTAAGCGACGTTCCCGTGCCGTTTGTGATCGTGCTTGGAGTGATGGTCAACCCCAACGTTGCGGCGATGCCGTTGAGCGTAATCGAGAGATTGTTCGGGCCCGTTTGCGTGACCGCGAGGGCGCTCGTCGCCTGCGAGAGCGCCGCCCCGGATCCGTCGGTACTCTGATAGGTTGCAACGGTGACCGTATCGTTGCCTATGGGTGCCTGAAATGTCGCCGTCAGCGGACCACAGCTACTTGCCGCAGACATCGCGACCACCTGGCGCGTGATGCCGGGGCCGGTTAGTGCGATCGACCCGGTGTTGAGCGATACGTACTGCGGCGACCGCCTGCCGGCCGAACATCCAGTCGATGCTGGGTTGATCCGCAACGTGGCCGTGGCCATCGGACCGACGCTGCCCGGTGCCGCCGCGCCGGGGGTCGTTGGCGAAGATGCGCCCGAGCAACCGGATGCGGCAAGTGCGATGATGGCCGAAGCCACGAAAAGCTGACGTTTCATCGGGGGCGGTGCTCCTTGGCGAATGCTGACCTGAGGCCTGAGAAAAATCACGACGCAGGCGCCACACAAGGTGATGCCCTAGATGAGAAACTGATGAAATCTAAGAGCGCTTCGTTCGACGGGTCCGGCAGAGTTCTTCCTCTCCCGGGGCCGCCTGCGGAAGAAACTTCCGCGGCCTAGCAAGCGTACGCTAGGCCAGCTGCAGTGGCTGTCGGCCCTGCCTACGGTGAGGCAACGGGGCAGGACGAGATCGTCGGCGTCGTCTTTGCCTGCGGAGATTTGCCGCCGATTCCGGTATCGAACCATTGCTCCAGCGCCGAGATTACCCCTGAATCGCTCAAGGTGTAGCCCCAGTCGAAGAGATCCGTGGTGGTCGCGTTCGAGGAACCGAACCATACGCTCGAGGCGGTGCCGCCCACGGTCGAGCGCAGCATTGCGGCCTTTTCAAGCCCGTCGCTGGACGAATAGATCTGCGAGTTGGGATTGAACGAGACCATGTACTCAATGTCGATGCCGGCATTCGCATTGTATGGATACGACTCGACATAGAACTTCATTACCGGATGCGCTGACGACGATGCAATCGCACACAGGGCGGCAAAGACATCGTCGTTATATTGCCCGCTGGAGGGACTCGGGTTGTACGACTCCGAGCTCCAGTCGAACTCGCTCGTCGACGTTACGTTCGGGAGAACGCTCTGCAGATAGGCCGTTTCGGCTTGCAGCGAGATCTGTTTGTCGGTGGTAAATGGCGCGTTTTCGGCCGCCGGCGAGGGGAAGCTTGAGAGATCGCTCTCGATTGCGTTGAAATCAGCAACGTTGCCGCTGCGCATCACTACATCGGTTGTGAACCAGTTGTGTCCGTCCATGTATGCAACGCCGTCCACCAGCGCGAACTTGGCGTGGATATCCATTGGCGCGTTAATGAACGTCTCGAGCGGCGAACCGGTGATGGACGTCGGCGTCGAGCCGGTATATTCGTCCACTACGTGCACGCCGTTCGCGACGAGCGTTTGAAAATCGGATGCGTTGCTCGACTTCTGGCTGTACGGCGCAATCACCCAAACGTTCGAGCCGTTCTTGGCGGCCGAAACGAGTGCGCTATCGACGTCGCTCGACATATCCCACGCGCTCAAGCATACGTTTTTGGAGTTCGGCAGTATCGACGAGAAGAATGTCGACGAAACCGATGCGAGCCCAGATGGCGCACTGGGCGAGGGAGTTTGCTGAGCGCACGCGTTGGTGGATACCGGCGCGGTCGTCGGTGTTGCCGTGGGCGAAGCCGTTGGCGATGCGGTGGGGGATGCCGACGGTGGCGCCGACGGCGCGCCGCTGGGTGATGCGCTCGGCTCAATGCTGCCGGAGGGGATCGGCGTTGGCGCGGACGGCACGGAAGGCGTGACGCCGCCTCCGCCGCCACTGCAAGCAGCGCCCGCGAGGAGCATGCCGAGAAATAGGAAACGGCATCGCTTCACAGACGACAATGATTGCATCGCCTGTGATTCGAGAAGGGATGTGCGAATGCCCGTAAGTTTGATGCAAGCTGTCACGTTAAAATCGTGTTCCGGTCCGCAGGCATTGGCGCTTGAATCGATGCCGATTCCACAGCCCGCTCCCGGCGAAGTGTGCGTGCGCGTGCGCGCCGCGGCCCTCAATCATCGCGATTTGTTCGTAACGCAAGGCAGATATCCGGCCGTTACCTTGCCTGCAATTCTGGGCTCCGATGGAGCCGGCGAGGTTGACGGCATCGGTGATGTGGTGATCTATCCAATGCTCGGGTGGGGGGACGATCCGCGGGCGTGGCAACCCGGCGCGCAAATTCTCGGCATGCCGCATCAAGGCACCTTCGCGCAATACATTTGCGTGCCCAAGGAAAACGTGTTTGCAAAACCCGCAGCGCTATCGATGCGGGAAGCGGCGGCGATTCCGTTAGCGGGCCTCACTGCGTACCGCGCGGCGTTTACGCGCGGCGAACTGCGCGCCGGAGAAACGGTGCTTATTACCGGCATCGGCGGCGGCGTGCAGACGTTCGTGCTGCTCTTTGCCAAACACGTCGGCGCGCGCACGATCGTAACGTCGGGAAGCGACGAAAAGCTTGCGCGTGCTCGCGAACTCGGCGCCGACGTGACGATCAACTACCGCATCGATAAAGACTGGCACAAAACCGCGCGCGCCGTCGGCCCGATCGATCTCGCGATCGACTCCACGGGCGGCGACGTGTTGAGTAAAGCCATATCGGCGTTGCGCGTCGGCGGGCGCGCGGTGATTTACGGCGCCACGCTGGGCGATGTCATGCTGCGCCCGTTTTCGATTTTCTGGAATCACATCGACCTGCGCGGCACCTCAATGGGCAGCCCGGAAGACTTCCGCAACATGCTCAATCTTTTCGGCCAAGGTTTGCGCCCGGTCATCGACCGCGTCTATTCGCTGGCCGACGTCGCCGCCGCCGCCAACCGCATGAACGACGCCAAACAATTCGGCAAAATCGTCATCGACGTGTCGTAGCGCGCATCGGTTCCTGCGCCGAGGCCGAGCTTACATACCCTTCAGCGACTTACTTCTGCACGTTGTCTTCCCAAGCAAGGTCATACACTCTCCTCTTTCGCGGATGGGAGACTTCCGCAGCGTCGCACGCCCTCCCGCCTTCGCTCCATTTGCGTTACCACTGGCCTTCTAATCCTTGCGGCATGACGTAGCCGTCGTCGGAGGACGCATCCGGCGCGATAGTGACGATTCGTTTTACGCGGGCGAACGTAAGCAGTTCGCGCGTCGTGACGAACGCTGCGAGGCGTTCCAAGTGTTTGTATGTGGGATAGGTCAGACGCATGCGGCCAGCGTCGCATTCGCGAAGCGCCTTCGCGGGTGCGATCCAGCGCGCATCGTGCGTCTCGCGTTCGTCGGCGATTGCGATCGCGCCGTCCATCGCTGCGGCGACGAAGAAGGTGGTATCGAAACGACGCGGCTGACCCGGCGGCGTGATCCAACGCGAGAAGCGCACCAAATCGCGAGTGTTCGCGCGCACGCCGGCCTCTTCGTAGAGTTCGCGTACGGCGGTACGCTCGAGCGCTCCGCCGTCCCCGGGGTCCTGCGCTCCACCCGGAAAGACATATGCGTTTGGCGCAAACGCGCTCTTCTCGCTCCGTCTGAGCAGGAGCACCTCAATCGCTGCAGCGTCGCGCGCCAAGATCACGGAAGCGGCTAACCGCGGCGTCGGTCCGGTGCGGGCGTCGGGCATGCGCGGTCCTTTCGGGCGAAGACGGTGGAACCCGGCTCGCTGCGGGTACGTTTCAGATGTGATGTATATACGCGGCATGGCCCTGGTACTAGGTCTTCTTGCGCTCGGAATCGGGGTCCGCCCCGCCGCCGCCGAGCCCACGCCTGCCCCTACTGCCGCTCCCACCCAGGTTCCGATCACCCTGCCCTCGGTGCCCGTCAACGCGATCATCAATGAGGTTATTCGAGCCGTTGCGGGCCAGGTGACCTCGTCGTACGACCTGGACCCAAACAGAGTGCGTGGAACCGTCACGTACTTCCACCGTTTCGATATGCAAGTGCAACTGCAGCTTAATAAATACCGCAGCATTCGTCTGCATCAAGGCACGGTCATCAACCCACGCGGATGGACGCTAGCGCCGGGCCAAACCGTGGACGTTGTGGGGCGATCCGACCCCGACGGCACCCTGGAGGCCGACGTCATTACCGCGCGGCAATAAAAGTTCTTTCGAGCCACGCTGGCCGGCAGCAAAGCCGACGCCGAAATCGCCGCCCTTTAGCAACGACGAGCAAGCAGAAAGGGGTGGTGCACTCGCACCGCCCCTTTTTGTAAATCTGCCGGAGTTCCGCATCGCCGTCTCCGCAGCGATCCGGTTCCGTACTCTGCAGACTGTCGACGAAATAGGAATTCCGCCGGAGTCCTAAGAGGCGTCGATTATACCCACCTTACGCACGGCTTTTCAATATGATAATACTAATACATAGGCCACCAAGGGAAGCAGAACCCAATTGACCGCGTGGCTGGTCCAACAATACGGGCACGACATCCGCGTCACGAAGAGCAGGCTGAACGCCAGGACGAGCGAGGTCAGCGTCGCCAGGGCGGTCGCGATCAGACAGACCTCGAGAATAGCGGCCGAGTGCAGGCCGGCGCCCAGCCAGATGCCCACCGCCAGCGCCACATAGTACAGCGCTCCGAATAGGGCGTTGGGAGGACCGAAGAGGCGCGCTCGCCGGGTCTGGACGACGCTTGGCTCAGTTAGCTCTCCGCGCGCCGCCTGGAGGCTCTTCTGCAGCATGAAAACGGCAGCGTAGAGACCAACACCGCATAGAATCGTGATCGCAAATCGGATAACCACGGACACCTCACGTTGAGCAAGTCGCTACGCCGATTAAGTGCGCTCGGATTGCTCGCGGCTTCCTTCGTGCTGGCCTACTTGGTCATCCGCAATCAGCCGCACGTCGAGCATTTCCTGCGTTCCATCGGCCCCGGCGAGTATCCGCTTGCCGTGGCGATTTTCGCGCTGGTCGCGTCGGCGCCGTTTTCGGTGACCGATGCATTGGCGATCATGAACGGCGCAATCTTTGGGCCGTTGTGGGGCTCGGTGGTCAATGCGATCGGATTGGTGATCGCGGCGCTCCTGGGCTATTGGATCAACCGCCGCGCGTCGCACTTGCTCGATCTCGACGACGCGCTTAAAAAACTGCCGAAGTGGGTGAAACGCTTTCCGGTCGGTTCGCCGATGTTTCTACTTGCGGTGCGCGTGATACCGGGGTTGGGCGGTACGGTTGCCACGGCAACTGCGGCGACGTTTAAAGTGCCGATATGGGTGCACGTATGGACGATGTGCGCGATCGCGATTCCGCTGTGTACGCTGCTGGCGATCTTCGGCGACGGCGTCACCGTAGCGATTCATAATTACGAACATCGCATGCATCAGATCGAACATCGCGCGCGCATCTATTACGAACACCATCATCCGCATCTTCATTGGCGTTTCAAACATGAAACGCCGTTTCCGAAAGTGATGCCTACGTGAACCGTCCGCCGGTCGTAACCGTCGATACTCGCGCGGCGCTCGAGGCGCTATGCACGCGCGTAAGCGCGGCCGCGCGCGTCGGATTGGATACGGAATTTCATGCCGAACGTACGTATTCGGCGCGTTTGATGGTGGTACAGATCGCCTTCGACGACGGCGCCGCGGTGGTGGATCCGCTGGCGCTGCCCGATCTGCGGCCGTTGGCGGTGGCGTTGGGAGATACCGTCGTCGTCGGGCACGCGCTTTCGAGCGATTTAAAGATCTTTGCCGATCGTTTCGACACGGTTCCGCCGCACGTGTTCGACACGCAAGTTGCCGCGGCGTTTCTCGGCTACGGCATGCAGATTTCGCTGGCCGACTTGGTGCGCGATTTATGCAAAGTGTCGCTGGCGAAATCGCAGACCGTCAGCGACTGGTCGTCGCGTCCGCTTTCTCCCAAGCAGATCGATTATCTCGTTGATGACGTTGCGTATCTGCTGCCGATGCAGAACATGCTCTTGGAGAAGCTGGAAACAGTCGGGCGCGCGCAATGGGTGGAAGACGAGTGTGCGCAAACCGCCGACGTCACGCGTTATCGTGCCGACGAACGGCGGATGATGCTGCGCGTACCGGGTTCGAACCGTCTGAATCGCCGCGAACTCGGCACCTTGCTGCAGATCGTGCTGCTGCGCGATCGGTTGGCGCGCGATCGCGACGTGCCGCCGAAGTATATTTTTCCCGACGACGTTCTCACGGGACTCGCGCAGCTACGACCCAAACGCGTCGAGGATCTCGCCCAACTGCGTCGATTGGATTCGGGTATGCGGCGCACGTTCGGCGAAGCGATTTTACAGGCGGTACGCGACGGTGAAGCGATTCCCGATGCCGACCTGCCGCAACGCCCGGCGCGACCGCTGGGCAACGCGCGCGAAACGCTGGTGGCGCTGCTGGGTGTGGCGTTGGGCGAGATCGCGCGGGAAAACGACCTGCCGCCCAGCCTTATCCTGCCGCGGGCGGCCATCGAACGGGCGGCGCGCGAGATGCCCGCCGATCGCGCGGCATTCGAAGCGGCGCTGGGTGTAGCGGGCTGGCGGCTGGCGCTAGTGGGCGAACCGCTGTGGCGACTTTTATCGGGTGAGGCGAGCGTTATGGTCGAAGGCTACGCGCAGGGCGACCCGAAAATACATTTTTCTCATGACACAGCACGCGAATAGTTTCAACGCCTCGGACGCGCTGCGCGTCGGCGATCGTACGTACAAATATTTTCGGCTCTCTGCGCTCGAAGAAGCCGGTTTCGGCAACGTTGCGCGACTACCGTATTCACTGAAGATTCTGCTGGAGAATTTGCTGCGCAACGAAGACGGGCGAACCGTCGGCAAGGCGGACATCGAAACGCTCGCGGCGTGGACTCCGTCCGGCTCGAAAGAGCGCGAGATCGCGTTCCGCCCGGCGCGCGTGCTGCTGCAAGACTTTACCGGCGTCCCGTGCGTGGTCGATCTTGCCGCGATGCGCGACGCGATGGCTGCGATGGGCGGCGATCCGAGATCCATCAACCCGCTGCAGCCGGTGGAACTGGTCATCGATCATTCCGTGCAGGTAGATTACTTCGGAACCGACGACGCATTTGCCCAGAACGCGCGCATCGAGTTCGAGCGCAACCGCGAACGGTATGCCTTCCTTAAGTGGGGACAGAGCGCGCTGCAAGGTTTGCGCGTGGTGCCGCCCGACACGGGAATCGTTCATCAGGTCAATATCGAGTATCTCGCACGCGTGGTTTTCGGGGCGGACGGTAGCGGCGTCGCGTATCCCGACACTGCGGTGGGCACCGATTCGCACACGACGATGGTCAACGGCCTCGGGGTATTGGCGTGGGGCGTTGGCGGCATCGAAGCCGAAGCCGCGATGTTGGGTCAACCGGTGACCATGTTGATCCCCGAGGTGATCGGCGTGAAGCTCGATGGCGCGCTTCGTGAAGGTGTCACCGCCACCGACCTGGTGCTGCACGTCGCCCAGATGTTGCGCAAGAAGGGCGTGGTCGGCAAGTTTGTCGAGTTTTACGGTAAAGGCTTGAGCAGTCTTGCCGTTGCCGACCGCACGACGCTCGGCAACATGTCGCCCGAATACGGCAGCACGTGCGCGATCTTCCCGATTGACGAACGAACGTTGGAGTATTTGCGCCTCACGGGCAGGCCCGTCGAACAGATCGCGCTGGTCGAAGCCTACGCGAAAGCGCAGGGCATGTTTCGCACCGACGACACGCCGGATCCCCTTTACACCGACACGCTCGAGCTGCATCTCGGTGACGTGGAGCCCAACCTCGCCGGTCCGCGCCTGCCGCAGGAGCGCGTGGCGCTCAGAGACGCGAAAGAGTCGTTCCGTGCCGAGCTGGAAAAGTGGGTCGCAGCGCGCGATACCAAACCCAACTCTCAGGTCGCGCGTTTCGAAAGCGAAGGCGGCGGCACCGCCGTTGCGTCGCCCGAAACCGTTTGCGATGGAGCGGTCGTGATCGCCGCGATTACGTCGTGCACGAACACGTCGAACCCCTCGGTGCTGATGGCCGCGGGATTGCTCGCGCGCAACGCGGTCAAGCTCGGTCTAAAGACCAAACCCTGGGTCAAAACGTCGCTCGCGCCGGGCAGCAAAGTGGTGACCGACTATCTCCTAAGGGCCGGGCTGCAAGAGCCCCTCGACAAGTTGGGTTTCAATCTCGTCGGCTACGGCTGCACCACGTGCATCGGCAACTCCGGACCCCTACCTGCCGACGTGGCGGATTCCGTCGCCGAAAACGATTCGATTGTGGCCGCGGTGCTTTCAGGCAACCGTAATTTTGAAGGGCGTATCCACGCGCAAGTGCGCGCAAACTATCTTATGTCACCGCCCCTGGTGGTGGCCTACGCTCTGGCCGGCCGCATGGACGTAGATCTCACCACGGAGCCGCTCGGCGAAGACGCCTCGGGTCGACCGGTCTATTTAAAAGACATCTGGCCATCGAACAAGCTCATCAGCGACACGGTTGCACAGTGTGTGACCGACGAAATGTTCAAGTCGCGCTACAGCGACGTGTTCAAAGGCGACGCCAACTGGGCGGCCCTGCACGTGGGCGCGAGCGAACGCTATGCATGGGATCCGAAATCGGAGTACGTCAAGAACCCGCCATACTTCGATAACATGCCGGCCGAGCCGCCGGCGTTAGCCGATATCAAAGGTGCGCGCGCGCTGGTGATGGCCGGCGATTCGGTTACCACCGATCACATCTCGCCGGCCGGCAACATCGCGAAGTCGAGCGCGGCGGCGAAATACCTGATGGAGCACGACGTGCGGCCGGTGGATTTCAACTCCTACGGTTCGCGGCGCGGTAATCACGAAGTGATGGTGCGCGGTACGTTTGCCAACGTGCGCTTGCGCAACTTGCTGGTGCCCGGCGTCGAAGGCGGCGTCACACGTTATCTGCCGACCAACGAGCAAATGTCGATCTTCGATGCATCCGAAAAGTACCGCGCCGACGGCACGCCGCTCGTGATTCTCGCCGGCAAAGAGTACGGCTCCGGTTCGTCGCGCGATTGGGCGGCGAAAGGCCCATACTTGCTGGGCGTTAAAGCCGTGATCGCCGAGTCGTTCGAGCGCATTCATCGCAGCAACTTGATCGGTATGGGTATTTTGCCATTGCAATACATGGACGGCGCGGATCGCTCCACGTATGCGCTGACCGGCGAAGAGGTGTTCGAAATCGACGGAATTGCCGACGGCATCTCACCGCACATGCACGTCACCGTCACCGCGGCAGATACCAAGAGCGGCCGTTCGCTGCCATTCAAAGTGCTCGTGCGTATCGACACACCCGACGAAGCCGAGTACTACCGCAACGGCGGCATCCTGCAGTACGTGTTGCGCCAACTCCGCCGCGCGTAAGCGCGGCTAGAGTGCGGTGCGGCGGAAGTCTTTTAAGAGCGCGGTGAGGTAGACCAGGAACCGCGCCGCCGAGGCTCCGTCGATGACGCGGTGATCGTACGAGACGCTGACCGGCAGCATCAGGCGCGGCGTGAATTCCTTACCGTTCCACACCGGCTTGATCGCGGCACGCGTGGCCCCCAGAATCGCGACTTCGGGCGCGTTGACGATCTGCGTGAATGCCGTGCCGCCAATGCCGCCGATGGATGAGATCGTAAACGTTCCGCCCTGCATGTCGCCGAGTGCGAGCTTTCCGTCGCGTGCCTTGGCGGCGAGATCGGAACTCTCTTGCGCGACGTCGAGCAGACCTTTGCGCTGCGCATTCTTGAGGACCGGCACCACGAGTCCGTTGGGCGTGTCCGCCGCGAATCCGATATTGTAGTAGTGTTTGTGTACCAACGCATCGCCGTCGAGCGATGCGTTGAAGTCTGGGAATCTCTGCAGCGCCGCAACCGACGCTTTAACGAGAAACGCCAGCATGGTGAGCTTCGCGCCGCCAGCCTTCGCGCGTTCTGTATTGACCTCGTTGCGAAACGCTTCCAGATCGGTGACATCGGCTTCGTCGTAGTTGGTGATGTGCGGAATCTGCACCCAGTTGCGATGCAGGTTTGGACCAGAGAGTTTCTTGATGCGCGATAACGGTACGCGCTCGATCTCACCGTACTGCGCGAAATCAACTTTCGGCCATGCCGGCAGCCCGGCAAACACCGTCCCACCGTCTGCGCCCGAGTTCGATGCACCGCTTTGCAGCGCCGATTTGACATACCCTTGCACGTCTTCGCGCGTGATACGCCCGTTCGGCCCGCTGCCGCGCAGCGATTGCAGCACCACGCCAAGCTCACGCGCAAACCGCCGAATCGAAGGACTAGCATGCACGGGGCCACCGTTTGTTGAGGTGGGAAGTTGTCCCTCGACTTCGCTGCGCTCCGCTCGGGATGACAACGGCTGAGGCGTTGCGTTCGTGTTGGTAATTGACGCGCCTTTGTCGGCGGTCGCCGCGCCTTTATCGGCGGTCGCTGCGCCTTTGTCGGCGGTCGCCGCGCCTTTGTCGGCGGTCGCTGCGCCTTTGTCATCCTGAGCGGAGCGCAGCGAAGTCGAAGGACTACCACTCACGTTAGCAGGCGCGGCGTCCGTGGTCGCGAGCGTTGCGATGACGGTGCCTTTGGATACTTTATCGCCGACTTTGAGTTTGACGTCTTGCACGGTCCCCGCAGCGATGGACGGCACTTCCATCGACGCCTTGTCGCTCTCGAGAACGATGAGCGAGGCTTCCTTTTCGATCGTGTCGCCAGGCTTAATCAGCACTTCAATCACGGGAATGTTGTCGAAGTCGCCTACATCGGGCACGAGCAACTCGACGGTCGATGTTGTCTGCGACGCTTGGGACCTCGTCTGTCCCTCGACTTCGGCGCTTTGCGCCTCCGCTCGGGATGACAAAGGCTGCGCCGCCGCGCCCCCGTCATCCTGAGCGGAGCGCAGCGAAGTCGAAGGACCACCACTCGCGTTAGCAGGCGCGGCGTCCGTGCTTTCCAGCGTTACGATGACGGTGCCTTGGGAGACTTTGTCGCCGAGTTTCACTTTGACGTCCACGACTTTGCCGTCGGCGGACGACGGCACTTCCATAGCCGCCTTATCGCTCTCGAGCGTGACGAGCGAGTCGTTCTTTTTGACCGTATCGCCCGGCTTCACGAAGACTTCGATGACGGGAACGCCTTTGAAATCGCCGATGTCGGGGACGCGAACGTCGATGGTTGAGCTCACCGGTAGTCCTTTTAAACGGTTATCGGGTTGGGCTTGGAAGCATCGATGCCGTATTTTTTCAACGCATCGGCAACTTTCGCTGCGGGGATCGCGCCGTCGTCGGCTAACGCTTTGAGCGCTGCCACGGCGACATAATGACGGTCGATTTCGAAAAACTCGCGTAAGCGGCGGCGATAATCGCTGCGGCCGAAACCGTCGGTGCCTAGCGTGACGTACCGGCGATCGCCGACGTACGGACGAAGCGACTCGGAGTACGCGCGCACGTAGTCGGTCGACGCGATTGCGGGGCCGCGTTTGTCGAGCAGCGCGGCTTCGGAGAACGACAGGCGCGGCTTCTCCGCCGGGTGCAGCATGTTCCACCGGTGCGTATCGACGCCGTCGCGTGCGATCGCGTTGAAACTGGTGACGCTCCATACATCGCTGCCGACGCCCCAGTCGTCTTCAAGCAGTTTCGCTCCGGCTTCCACTTCGCGCAGAATCGAACCGGAGCCGAAGAGCTGCACGCGCGGTTTCTTCTCGCCTTTAGCACCGTCGGGCGATGACGCTACGCAGTGCATACCGCGCAAGATGCCTTCTTGCGCGCCTTCGGGCATGGCGGGATGCGGATAGTTTTCGTTGAGTAGCGTGATGTAGTAGAACACGTCCTCCTGCTCCGCAACCATGCGGCGCAGACCTTCGCGTACGATCACGGCAACTTCGTACCCGTACGTGGGATCGTAGCTCATGCAGTTGGGAATGAAGTTGGCCATCACCTGACTCTGTCCGTCTTCGTGCTGCAGGCCCTCACCGTTGAGGGTGGTGCGTCCCGACGTGCCGCCCAATAGAAAGCCGCGCGTTCGGCTGTCGCCGGCCGCCCACGCCAAGTCGCCGATGCGCTGAAACCCGAACATCGAGTAGTAAATGTAAAACGGAATCATCGGCAGGTTGTGATTCGAATACGACGTGCCTGCGGAGAGGAATGACGCGAACGCGCCGGCCTCGTTGATGCCCGCCTGCAAGATTTGGCCGCCCTTGTCTTCGCGGTACCACATCAACTGTTCGGCATCTTGCGGATGGTAGAGCTGACCGACCGACGAGTAGATGCCGAGCTGGCGGAACATGCCTTCCATGCCGAAGGTGCGCGATTCGTCCGCCACGATCGGCACGGCGCGCGCACCGATCGTCTTGTCTTTCACGATCGTATTGAGGATGCGCACGAACGCCATCGTCGTCGAGATCTCGCGATCGCCCGTCGACTGGAGCTGTCCGTCGAAGGCTTTGAGTTCCGGCACCGCCAGCGCGACCGATTTGCGGCGGCGCTGCGGCAGATGGCCCAGCGTAGCGCCGCGTTCGCGCAGATATTTCATTTCCGCGCTGTCTTCGGGCGGGAGATAAAACGGGATCTTGTCGATTTCGCTGTCGCTGACCGGAATCGAGAAGCGATCGCGAAACGCGCACATCTCTTCGACATCCATCTTTTTCGCTTGATGCGCGATGTTGCGCGCTTCACCGGCCAAGCCCATGCCGTAACCTTTGACGGTGTGGGCGAGGATGACGGTAGGCTGGCCCCTCGTCTCCATGGCAGCTTTGTAGGCCGCGTAAACTTTGAGCGGATCGTGACCGCCGCGTTGCAGCTCCCACAACTGCTGATCGCTATATTTTGCGGCGATTGCGGCCGTCTCCGGGTAGCGGCCGAAGAACGCTTCGCGCACGAACGCGCCGTCGCGCGACTTAAACGTCTGATAATCGCCGTCCACGCATTCGTTCATCAGTTGCACTAAGCGGCCGGTGGTGTCTTGCGCGAGGACCGGATCCCAGTTGCTGCCCCAAATGACCTTGATGACGTTCCAGCCCGCGCCTTTGAACACGTGCTCGAGTTCTTGAATGATCTTGCCGTTGCCGCGCACGGGACCGTCGAGACGCTGCAGGTTGCAGTTGACCACCCAAATGAGATTGTCGAGATTCTCGCGGCCCGCAAGCGAGATGGCGCCGAGCGTTTCAGGTTCGTCGGTTTCACCATCGCCGACAAACGACCACACTTTGCGGTCGCCCGTGTCGGTAAGTCCACGATCGTGCAGATACCGCATGAACTGCGCCTGATAGATCGACATGATCGGTCCGAGGCCCATGGATACCGTGGGGTATTGCCAAAACTCGGGCATGAGCCACGGATGCGGATACGACGAAAGGCCTTTGCCTTTGCCGCCGACTTCCTGACGAAAGTTGTTCAAGTTCTCTTCGGTGATACGACCTTCCAAAAACGCGCGCGCGTACATGCCCGGCGACGAATGTCCCTGGAAGAATACCATGTCGCCGCCGAACGTATCGCTGGGCGCGCGGAAGAAATGATTCCAGCCGACATCGTACAGCGTTGCCGACGATGCAAACGATGCTACGTGCCCGCCGAGCTCCGACGAAACTTTGTTGGCGCGCACTACCATGGCCATCGCGTTCCAACGCGTGATGTTGCGCAGGCGCTGCTCGATGTCGCGATCGCCGGGCATCGCCGGCTGTTCCGAAGACGGAATCGTGTTAACGTATGGCGTGCCGAGACCGAGCGACACGTGCGCGCCGCCGCTGCGCGCTTCTTCGACGAGCGACTGCAGCAGTTCCCGAGCGCGCTCGGGACCTTCGTGAGCGATCACGCCGCGCATGGCGTCGAGCCATTCGGTCGTTTCTTGCGGGTCCGGTTCGTAGGCGATGGGGGTCGTCATGGAGCGCCTCTTCCTCTAATGCCTCCGAACCCTTGCAGCTGGCTCCCGCCAATCATCAGATTGGTTGGATCCAATGTTTATGAAAACAGCATCAAATATTCCGGTCTAGACGGTTACTTTGAAAAGATCCTCAATCGTCAAAGGTACCAAGCGGCGCGCACGCAATAGACGGCGCACGATGAACAGACCTTGGAGCGCGCTTTTTGGCGCGGCGATATTCGCATTGGCGGCCTGCAGCGGCGGAGGCAGCGGCGGCGGCGTGACGCCCTCCGGCGGCGCCACTCAACCGCCGGCGCCCACGGCCTCGCCGACAGCGCCGCCGACGACCTCGCCCACCGCGACGCCAACGGCGACTCCGACCGCAGCGCCGACAGCTTCGCCGACGGCGTCACCGACGTCCACGCCGACGACCGGGCCATCGTACGCGTGCGACAACGCGAGCTTCCTATCGAAGCAGTCCGCATATCTCGCCGCCGGCAGCGGCGCGGATGTTGAAGAGAACGTCTGCGGCTTTGTGACCGAAGTTGATGCAGAGAAGCATACCAGCAGCGGCAACCACGGGTACTTCTACGTGCAAGTCGCATCCGGGATTACGATCGAGATCGTGTCGAATCTCGACGCAATGGGGGGAGCGTCCACCTACAAACCCCCAACCACGTGGCCGTGGGTGAGCGTGGGCCAATACGCCTACGTGAAGGGCCGCTACTACTTCGATAACGCGAGCAGTCAGGGCATCGACTGGACCGAAGACGACACCGGCTCCTGGCCCAACACCGGCTACGTCGTCATCTGCACCGACGCAACGACAGCTTGCAATTACTATTGGTAACGACCACGGCTTGCTCGCGTGGCGTCTTCTATGCGAGCTAGCTGCGCGGCGCTTAATGCGTTCGATGTGGCGATGAAGCGCGCGCCTTTGAAAAGCCACGTTCGGTAAAGCGTGGGGCCGTTCAACGCGGCCGCGTTCATCGCGCGCACCATCGTGCTTTTCTCGGGGCCAAACGCGATCGCGAGAAAATACTTCTTGCCGAGATCGTATTGCAGTACCAACGCATAGCCCGGTTTCCGGACGAAGAGGATTTTGTGAATCCGAGCTTGTTGCGGCAGACCGAGCAGTTTGACTGGAGCGATTCCCATCGTTGCTTCGTAATCGGAAAGATGTCGAGCGTTGCCCATGGTAAAGGAAATCGAACGCATGGATAGGACCGCAGGCTTGCCTTCGGGGTTACGCACGGTAATCGGGCCGTTGATAGATGGAATAATGGTAAGCAGCGCATGACGGACGGCGTCGCGGTTGACGTATGCAACGGCGGCTGTGGGAACGAGCGCCAATGCGATCACAGCAAGAAGGAAACGTCGGTGGTTCGGCCCACGCAGAGCGTTTGCGCGCCTGTGCAACGCGGCTACGTCCAGCGACGGCGGGATAGTCGCGGAGAGCGCGGTTTTCAATTCGGTCGAAAGGGCTACAGCAAGAGATCCAAGGCATCCCGGTCGCCGCCGCGGGCCGCAGCAAGCAGCTCTCGCGGTAAGTCCAGCACCATGCAGCCTCCTTCGTAGTCATGCTTCCTTAAGCTTAGTGGCGCGACCAGCCCAAATCGTTGGGCGGGGTTGCTATATGAGGCATGGGTGGGATAGACAATTGCGGAGTTGCATGTGTATACTTTTGTATATATGTTGGAAGCAAAAGTCGCGCGCTACGGCAATAGCCTAACCGTGCGCCTGCCAGCCGCGGTGGCGCGAGAACTCGAGCTGCGCGAGGGCGACAGCGTTTCGATCGAACGCGTCGAGCGTGGCCTGCTGCTTACGCGCAGCCCGCTCAGTCGCTTACAGAAGCGGCTTGCGACGGTGCGCGAGCCGGAGTCTGAAGTTGGGACGGGAGCGGCCGTGGGCGCGGAGCGCGTCGAATGAATGTGCCGGAACGCGGCGATATCGTCGTAATCGACTTCGAACCACAGGCCGGTCACGAGCAGATGAAGCGCCGACCCGCGCTCGTGCTCTCACCCGCTTCGTTCAATCGCGCCTTCGAGCTCGCGTTCGTCGCGCCGATCACGACCAAGCCCAAAGGTCACGCCTTTGAAGTTGAGCTGCCGCACGGAAGCGGCGCCGCGGGATACGTCATGACGCATCAAGTGAAATCGTTCGATTGGCGCGCTCGCAATGCGCGCAAGTCGGGTGCCGTCGAGACGGCGATACTTGACGAGGTTTCCGAAATCGTACGAGACATTTTGGCCTAGCAAGCGGGTGTGAAGCTGCGATTCCACGTTGCCGAGATCTTCGCCGATCTCGAGGACGAACGGCGGGGTTCTTTTTGGCGACGGCGTAGATTGAAGGTACGGGAGCCCACGCGGGTGGGGCTGAGAGGGCGAATGTGTCGCCGACCGTTGCACCTGAACCGGGTAATGCTGGCGTAGGAAGGAGACCCCAGTGACTGCTACCGCATCCGCCGTCGGCGGTTCGCGCAAGATCTACGTTTCGGGCGACGATGCATCGCTGCGCGTGCCGATGCGCGAAATTTCGCTGACCAACGGCGAGTCGCATCGCGTGTACGACACCAGCGGCCCGCATAGTGACCCCGAGTACGCGGTCGATTTGAGCGCTGGATTGCCCGCGTTGCGCGCGCCGTGGATCGCGCAGCGCAACGACACCGTCGAGCTGGACAAGCCGACGTCGATCTATCGGCGCGGGCGCGATGCCATGCCCGAGCTCGATGCCGTGCGCTTTACCGCGAACCGCAACCCGCGCGTGGCCAAGCCCGGCGCGAACGTGTCGCAAATGCATTATGCGCGCCGTGGCGAGATCACGCCGGAGATGCGCTACATCGCGATTCGCGAAGGTTGCGAGCCCGAGTTCGTGCGCAGCGAAGTCGCGCGCGGGCGAGCCATCATTCCGAACAACATCAACCACCCCGAGAGCGAGCCGATGATCATCGGCCGTAACTTCTTAGTGAAGATCAACGCCAACATCGGTAACTCCGCCGTCACGTCCACCATCGAAGAAGAAGTGGAAAAGATGACGTGGGCGACGCGATGGGGCGCCGACACGGTGATGGATCTCTCCACGGGTAAAAACATTCACGAAACGCGCGAGTGGATTCTGCGCAACTCGGCCGTGCCTATCGGCACGGTGCCGATTTATCAGGCGCTCGAGAAGGTCGACGGAAAATCCGAAGAGCTCACGTGGGAGCTTTACCGCGACACCTTAATCGAACAGGCCGAACAGGGCGTGGACTACTTCACCATTCACGCGGGCGTCCTGCTGCGCTACGTGCCGCTTACGGCCAAGCGCATCACCGGCATCGTGTCGCGCGGCGGCTCGATCTTGGCGAAGTGGTGCCTCTCGCATCATCAAGAGAACTTTCTCTACACGCACTTCGAAGAGATCTGCGAAATCATGAAGGCGTACGACGTGGCGTTTTCGCTCGGTGACGGACTACGCCCGGGTTGTACCGCCGACGCCAACGACGAGGCGCAGTTCGGCGAGTTGGAAACGCTGGGCGAACTCACGAAGATCGCCTGGAAGCACGACGTGCAAGTCATGATCGAAGGCCCCGGTCACGTGCCGATGCACATGATTAAAGAGAACATGGATCGACAGCTGGCCGTGTGCGACGAAGCGCCGTTTTATACGCTGGGGCCGCTCGTTACCGATATCGCGCCGGGCTACGATCACATCACGTCCGCCATCGGTGCGGCGATGATCGGCTGGTTCGGTACGGCGATGTTGTGTTACGTCACGCCCAAAGAGCATCTCGGTTTACCGAACAAAAAAGACGTAAAAGACGGCGTCATCACGTACAAGATAGCCGCGCACGCCGCCGACTTGGCCAAGGGCCATCCCCTGGCGCGGCATTGGGACGACGCGCTCTCGAAAGCGCGTTTCGAGTTCCGCTGGGAAGATCAGTTCGAGCTCTCGCTCGATCCCGAGACCGCGCGCGAGTTTCACGACGAAACGTTGCCGTCGCCGGGCGCCAAAGTCGCGCACTTCTGCTCGATGTGCGGACCGCATTTCTGCTCGATGAAGATCACGCAAGAAGTGCGCGAATACGCCGAAAGCGGCATGGCCGAAAAGTCCCGCGAGTTCGCAGAAAAAGGCGCCGAAGTCTACATCCCCGTTTCGTGATTCGGGTGGTACTGTTCGATCGGGACGAGACGATCGTGGTGGACGTGCCGTATAACGGCGACCCCGCGAACGTCGTCCCGATGCCGGGCGCGCGCGCGGCGCTCGATCGACTGCGCGCGGCGGGGGTGCCGGTTGCCGTGGTCAGCAATCAAAGCGGCATCGGCCGCGGGCTGGTGACGCGCGAGCAAGTCGATGCGGTTAATCGCCGCGTGGATGAATTGCTCGGGCCGTTCGACGGTTTCTTTCTTTGTCCGCACGCGCCTGAAGACGATTGTGAATGTCGCAAGCCGAAACCGAAGCTGCTGCTTGACGCCGCGCGCGCGTTGGGTGTGCCACCCGCCGCATGCGCGTACGTGGGCGATAAAGAGAGCGACGTGCAGGCGGCGCACAACGCCGGCGCCGTGCCCATAAAAATCGACGACACCCGCACGTTAGCGGATGCCGTCGATGAAATCTTAGCCGCGCGCTAA
>CAJDWF010000043.1_pt1 | contig 30584 bp, 34 predicted proteins | sample 7391541 | NCBI WGS metagenome assembly CAJDWF01 (sample SAMEA7055727, study PRJEB34461) | soil metagenome | biome: terrestrial ecosystem; feature: Peninsula; material: soil | place: Antarctica | collected 2016
ACGTTCGTTCACCGTGCTGTAGTAGTGCGCTTCCTTCTCGGTACGCGGGTTCTCCACGTGCTCCACCGGCGCGTTCAACCCGTGCTCGGCCGCTACGCGCGAAACGCGCTGCGCGAGCTCCAGCACGCCGAACGTTTCGGTAAACTGATTGAACACGCGAAACTCGCCGCGCTCGGCCGGCGCGTCGATCGCCAACTCGATGCAGCGCACGGTGTCGCGAATGTTCAAAAATGCGCGCGTCTGTCCGCCCTGGCCGTAGACGCTTAGGGGCAACTCCAACGCGGCCTGCACGCAAAAACGATTGAGCACGGTGCCGAAGACGCCGTCGTAATCGAAGCGATTCACCAGTTCCGGCGCGCGCAGCGTCTCGTCGGTGTCCAAACCGTAGACCACGCCCTGATTCAGATCGGTCGCGCGCAGCCCCCAAATGCGGCAGGCGAACGAGAGCTGATCGCTGTCGGACACTTTCGTGAGGTGGTAAAACGAACCGGGCTGCTTGGGAAACGGCAGGCGATCTTTGCGGCCCTTGTGTTCGATTTCGATGAAGCCTTCTTCAATTTGAATGTTGGGCGTGCCGTATTCACCCATCGTTCCGAGCTTCACCAGATGCGCGTCGGGCGCTTCGGCATGCATGGCCCACATAAGGTTGATGTTGCCGACGGTGTTATTGAGATGCGTTTCTAAGGCGTGCTCGTGGTCGATCATCGAGAACGGCGCGCTGCGCTGCTGGCCGAAGTGCACGATCGCTTGCGGTGCAACGGCGTAAATCGTGTCGCAAAGCTCCGCGTAATTCGTCGCGTCGCCCCGCACGAACGCGATCGGCCGTCCGCCGACGCGCTGCCAAGCGCGCACGCGCTCCTGCGCGTCGCGAATCGGTGTCAGCGTCGAGACGCCGAGCCTTTCATCCCAACGTCGGCGAATCAAACTGTCGAAGATCGTCACATCGTGGTCGCGCGCGCTCAGATGAAGCGCCGTGGCCCAGCCGCAATATCCATCGCCGCCGATAATCAGGATACGCATAACACCTCGCTAAGCTTTTCCACGTGATGGGCGGGGTGGGAGAGTTGCGCCCGCGCCCAAGCGGCGCGCGCGTAATCGGCCCAATGCGTTTCGTCCACGATGCGGTCCAGCGCGCGCGCCAGCGCGCGCTCGTCGCCGGGGGCCACGGCAATGCCGGCACTGCCGATCCACTCGGGAATGCCGCCGACCGCATACGCTGCCGCCGGCCGCGCCCGGCCTTGCGCTTCGATCCCGACTAAGCCAAAGGGTTCGTCCCATAGCGACGGCATGGCGACGACGCGTGCCGCATCCACCGCGGCGCGCATGGCGGGCGGATCGAGTCGGCCCAGCGGCTTGACGACCACGTGCGCGCGGTCGGCCACGAGCAGCGAACGACTGAGTTCGGGCGTCGCGTCGCCGGCGACGTCGAGCACCGGACGGCGCCCTTCGGGAATGCGACCGATCGCGCGCACCAGCGACGCCAGACCTTTCTGCGGAACGATGCGTCCGGCAAAAAGCACGGCGCGGCGCAGCGGCATAGGCTGCGGCGGGTCGGCGAAGTCGTCGCGCGAGATCGGCGGCGGCGCCACCACGATGCGCCCGGCGTCGAACCCGTTGCGCGCACATTCGCGCGCCATAAAATCCGAAGAGACCACGAACGCATCGGCCTTCGCCAACGCGTCGCGCAGTCGCATGCGCGCGGCGAGGCGCGTGAAGGTTTGCAAGTGCGGTCCGCTCACGCAGCCGTGCGTGAAGGCGTTGAGCACGCATGCGGCGCCCATGCGCGCCGTGCAGTTACCGGCGAACTGCGGAAAGCGTCGGTCGCCGTTGGGACAGAACGCACGGTGGTCGTGCACGCGCATGACGAAACGACGCGCGGCGCGCGCGGCGCGAATGACGCCGATGTCGAAGACGTTCGAGGCCAGCACGGCGTCTGGGTCGAGTATGCGAACGAGCCGCGCCACGTGCGCGGCGGCTTCTGCATTCGGCTCTTGGTCCTCGCGCGACCACGCGACTTGCCGCACCGGCAGGTCGTCGTATCCACTCGCGACTCGCCGCGCCACGACGGTAACGGCAACTCCCGTATGCGCGAGTTCCGGAAGGATCCGTTCGAGATACGATTCCGTTCCGCCGTCGCGCCCGGCCGTATTGCATAACACCAGAACCGAGCGTGCCCTCATATGGCAAGCGTACTCGCCTGCTCTGAGAGTTACGTGAGAAAATAGCCCGACCGCTCGCTGAGAAGTTCCTGAGTTAAATTACACGGTTAACCCGAATACGGAGGCGCTGCGGCTTACGGAACGCTATGTTTTGCGGTAAGTTCGTGCACGCGGGCGCGCAGCGCGTCGAGCTTCACGCGCGTTTCGATGTCGGGAAGACTGTCGCAGATAATTCTGGCGACTTCGCGGCACTCGGCTTCGCCGAAACCGCGGGATGTGATGGCGGGCGTGCCCACGCGAATGCCGCTAGCGACGAACGGCTTCTGCAAATCGTACGGAATGGCGTTCTTGTTAACCGTGATGCCGATCTCGTCGAGATACGCCTCGACGGCTTTGCCGGTGAGGCCCTTCACCGAGACGTCCACGAGCATCAAATGCGTGTCGGTGCCGCCGCCCACCAGGCGCAACCCGCCGCGCAGAAACTCGTCGGCCATCGCGCGCGCATTATTCACGACATCCTGTTGATAGGTGGTGAAATCCGGATGCAGGGCTTCGCCGAACGCTACGGCCTTGGCCGCGATCACGTGCATGAACGGGCCGCCCTGAATGCCGGGGAACACGCTCTTGTCGATCGCCTGCGCCCACTTTTCGGTGCAGAGAATCAGTCCGCCACGCGGACCGCGCAGCGTCTTGTGCGTGGTGGACGTCACGAAGTCGGCGTACGGCACGGGCGACGGATGCAAATCGGTCGCTACCAAACCGGCGATGTGCGCCATGTCTACCATGAACGTCGCGCCCACTTCGTCGGCGATCTCGCGAAACGGCGCATACTCCATCGTGCGCGGATACGCGCTCGCTCCGGCAATGATCATCTTGGGTTTGTGTTCGCGCGCCATCGAGCGCACTTGACCGAAATCGATCAGCTCGTCGTCTTTGCGCACGCCGTATGCAACGGCGTTATACTGTTTGCCCGAGAAACTGACTTTGGTGCCATGCGTCAAGTGTCCGCCGTGCGCGAGCGACATGCCCAATACGGTATCGCCGGGCTGCAGATGCGCCATGAACACGGCCATGTTAGCCTGCGCTCCGGCGTGCGGCTGCACGTTGGCGTGATCGGCCGCAAAGAGCGCCTTGAGACGATCGATGGCTAAGGTTTCGGCGATGTCCACCCACTCGCATCCGCCGTAATAGCGCTTGCCCGGGTAACCCTCGGCGTACTTGTTGGTCATCACGCACGCCATCGCTTCGCGCACCGCGCGGCTGGCGTAGTTTTCGGAGGCAATCAGCTCCAGGTTGTCGCGCTGGCGCTTCTCCTCGCCGGCAATTGCGGCAAAGACTTCGGGATCGTTGCGTTCGACGAGACTCGGCGTGAGGATGTCCATGGCAAGCTACCCTTTTCGGCGGATGGAAGCGAATCCCGCGAGACCCCGGAAAAACACGAAACCTCCCACCATTGCTAGGATTCCGGCGAAGATAAACGCACCGCGCAGTCCGCGCACGGCTACCACCACGATGAGGATCCCCACCACCGTCGCTAGCAGAGCTTTGCCCATAGCTCGCACGACGGTGCCGCGTTCCATCATGCGAAAGTCACAACAGGTTCGCGGGCGTTTCGGCGTCGGTGACCATGCCGTCGTCCAACGCTTGCTGCGTGCGCGCGCGCTGTTCGGGCGTGTAGTCGCCCAACTGTTCGATGCGATGCAGGTGCCGGCCGCCGTCGAACGGCGTTATGAGGAAATCCTTGACGAGCCGTTCGATCATCTCCCAGCCGGTCAGACGTTCGGAGAGCGCGAGCACGTTGGCGTCGTTATGATGGCGCGCGAGTTCCGAACTGAGCGGTTCGGTAACCACGGCACAGCGCACGCCCGGCACCTTGTTGGCTGCAATTGAAATGCCGATGGACGAACCGCAGATGACGATGCCACGATCCGCAAGACCTTGCGCCACGGCCGCGCCCACCGCAAAACCGTATTGCGGATAATCGACCGGCGTCGCGCTGTGCGTGCCGTAATCGATCGTTTCGTGACCGAGATCGTGCAGCATCGCTTTGATGCGGTCTTTGTATTCGAAGCCGGCGTGATCTGCGCCAAGTGCGATTTTCACGGCAAAGGGCTCTCCCGTGCACGAGCGAACGCTGACGCCCATGAAGCTGGCCTACGCTAGCAGCGCATTTGCCCGCGCGATCGACCGTGGTGATTGTACCCAGATCGAGTTCGTCGAACTGTGCGCGCGCGAACTTGCGTGCGACGGCGTCGTACTGGATACGTTGCAGTTTCCGCGAACCGACGACGACTACCTCGCGCAAATTCGCAAGATGACCACGGATCTCGGACTCGACGTTGCGGCGCTCGCCGACCGCGCGTTTTTCACCGCCGACGACGATGCAATGCAAGCCGCGCTGCGCATGGCCGACGCCCTGGGCGCATCGCTGCTGGCCGCGCCGGTTGCCGCCGAAACCGCGCTCTCCTGGAGCGCCCAGCTCGATCGCCTCTGCGCCGCCGCGTCGCTCGCCAAGCGCGCCAACGTGACGCTGGCGCTGCGCAACGCGCCGAGCACGTTTGCTTCCTCCGCCTACGATCTCAAGCGTGCCGTCAAAGAAACTGATTCCGCCTGGCTGCGCTACGGGCTCGAACCCGCCGCGCTCGACGCGGCCGACGCCGCGGCGCTGGCCGTCAACACGGTGCTGCTGTGGGCCGGCTCCGACGCACCCCCCGAGGCGTTCGCGCCGTTCGCCGCGTTTCGCGGCTATCTGACGCTCGACGACGCCGCCGGCCAAACCGACGCCGCCCAAGCAAAAGCGCGCGCCGGTCAATGGCGCGCGCTTCGATAACGTATCCAACCACCTGGGCGTCTGCCGTTCGAGGTCTTGAACCTGCTTTCTCGCAGGTGGGTGCGGCCCGGGCGCCAGTTCGGAAAGCTCCGTGGAACCCCCGTCCTGTCGTATCCGGAGCTGATGCTCCCTTGGTGTTTTCGTTGGTCCAGCACCTATGGGAACGGCTCGCGACACCACGCAGTCGGACGCCCACAGCGTACCACCCTCGGTCAAGAGGCGGTACGTTTTGCCGAACAAGAGCCGGGTCGCCGAGCGCTCTTTACGCGCTCGAGCCGCATCTCTTTCGTAGTGCGAAACGCTTGCAGAATAGTCCCGAGGAACGCCGCAAGGGAGGTTGAATGCGCCTTGCATGTCTGCCGTTTCACTAACGACCTCCGTCTTAGAACTTCCGCTTAAACATCCGTTCAAAATCGCGCGCGGCGTCGAGCACGTGGCGCGCACCGCAGTGCTGCGGCTCAGCTGGAACGGCATCGAAGGCATCGGCGAAGCCGTGCCGATTTCGCGCTACGGCGAATCGGTCGAGAGCGTGCGCGAATATTTCGACTCGCATCCGCTGCAACTCGACGACCCGTATCGCCTGCAGGACGTGCTCACCGACAAGATTCCGCCGGCCGCGCGCTGCGCGCTCGACTTGGCGCTGCACGATTTGATCGGCAAAGATCTCGGTAAGCCCGTGTATCAGTTGTTGGGTTTGGATCCGACCAAGACGCCGTACACGTCGTTCACCATCGGCATCTCGTCGCCCGAAGAGACGATGCAGAAAGTTGCCGAGATCGGCGATCATCCGGTGATGAAAGTCAAACTCGGTCTGGGCAGCGTCAAAGAAGAAATCGAAACGATCGAAGCGATCCGCAGCCGCTACACCGGCACGATTCGCATCGACGCCAACGAAGGCTGGACGCCCGAGCAGTCGGTCGCGGTGCTCAAGGAGATCGAACGCTTCGACATCGAGTTTTGCGAACAGCCTATTAAAGCCGGCAATCCCGAAGGCTTGCGCTTCGTTAGCGAACACTCGAATATTCCGGTGGTGGTAGACGAAGATTCGCTCTTCCCAACCGATCTGCCGAAACTGCAAGGCTGCGTCGCCGGCATCAATATCAAACTGGTGAAGTGCGGCGGCATTCGCGAAGGGTTGAAGATGGTGCACGTAGCGCGCGCGCTCGGCATGAAGATCATGCTGGGCTGCATGGTGGAGTCGCAAGTCTCCGCCTCCGCGGCCGCGCATTTATCGCCGCTCGTCGATTGGGCCGACATCGACGGTCCGTTCCTCACCGCAAGCGATCCGTTTACGGGTATCACGTACGATAAAGGCAAGATCGTGCTTCCCACCGCCCCGGGCCTAGGCGTGAAAGAGAAAGCTCCCGTTGGCTAAGCGGCGCTACCTCGTCCTCGCGCCCGGGCAATTCGCAAACGATGCCAAGACTGCGCACGGCGTCATCCGTTACGGTCACGACGACGTCGTCGGTGTGATCGACCCAACGCTCACCGGCAAACGCGTGAGCGACGTGCTGCCGATGCTACGTAGCGACGCACCGATCGTTGCCAGCGTTGCCGACGGTCTCGCGTTGGGGCCGACGGCATTGCTGATCGGCACCGCGCCGATCGGCGGCGCGCTGCCGGCCGAATGGCGCTCCGAAGTACTGGCAGCCATCGATGCGAAACTCGAAATCGTCAGCGGGCTGCACAGCATGCTCGCCGAGGATGCCGAATTTGCGGCGGCCGCGCGCACCAACGGAACGCGCATCTGGGACGTGCGCCAGCCGCCCGAGATTCCGATTTTCAGCGGCGCCGCATTCGACGTGAAGCCGCCCGTGCTGTTGATGGTCGGCAACGACTGCGCCGTCGGCAAAATGACCGTGGCGCTCGAACTCTGCGCGTCGGCCCGCGCGCGCGGCAAAGACGCGGCATTCGTGCCCACCGGACAGACCGGCATCATGATCGCCGGCTGGGGCATTTCCGTCGATCGCGTGATCTCCGACTTTGCCACCGGCGCCGTCGAACAGCTGGTCGTGCGCGCGGCTGCCGATAACCCAGATATGATCGTCGTCGAAGGCCAAGGCGGAATTAACCACCCGGCCTACGCCCCCGTGACTCTTTCGCTGCTCTTCGGCGCCGCGCCCGACTCGCTGGTGCTGGTCTGCGAAGTGCCGCGCCACAACATGAAGGGCTTCAAAACGCCCGTACTCGAGTACAAGCAGCTCATCGCACTGCACGAAACCTTGTGCGGCACCGTGAAACCGGCCAACGTTATCGGCATCGCGCTCAACACGCGCGCACTCGACGACGCCGGTGCGCGCGCCGAAATCGCGCGCGCACGTGCCGAGACCGGTCTGCCCGCAGAAGACATCGTGCGCTTCGGCGCGCAGGCGTTTTACGACGCCGTCGCTCCCGCCATCGTCAAACACACCGCCCTCGCTACGGAGATTTCGGCATGAAGCTCGTTCGTTCGCTGATCGCATTTGCGCTCTGCGGTTCCATGTTGGCCGCGTGCGCCAAAACGCAGGCCGTCACCACGGGACACGGCAATCCGTGGACGCAGCACGGCGTGTTGCGCATAGGTATGCCGGACGAACCCGACAACCTCAACCCGATGTTCGGTCACAGCGACTCGACCGATCAGGTTGACGGCATGATCTTTGCGTTTTTGTTGCGCTACGATGCGAACGGCAACTATATCCCCGATCTCGCGACCGAAGTGCCGGACCTTAAGAACGGCGGCATCAGCAAAGACGGTAAGACGATCACGGTGCACCTGCGCAAGAACGCGAAGTGGTCCGACGGCGTGCCGCTGACCGCTGCGGATTGGATGTTCACCTATCACGCGGTGCTCAACCCGAACAACAACACGAAGAGCGACTATGGCTGGAGCGACATCGCGTCGGCCGTGGCGCCCAACCCGTACACGATCGTGATTCATCTCAAGGCAGCGATGGCGGCGTTCTTGGGCACGCTCGCGATCGGCGGTTCCGCATATCCGCCGCTGCCCGAACACATCTTGGGCAAGCTGCCCGACATCAACTCGGCGCCGTTTAACGAACAGCCGCTCTCCAGCGGTCCTTTCGTACTCAAAGCGTGGAACCACGGCAGTTCGCTAATCTTCGTTCCGAACAAGTACTATTTCCGCGGTCTTCCCAAACTCAAAGAGATCGTATGGAAAGTCATTCCCGACGTCAACACGCTCTTTAACCAGCTCAGCACGCACGACATCGACGTGTACCCGGGCGTGGACGAACATTCGATTGAGAATCTCAAGACGCTTCCGGGCGTCGTCACCAAACAAAAACTCGTCGCCGACTGGCGCCGCCTGCTCTTCAACACCACGCGGCCCAACCTCAGAGATCGTCGCGTGCGTTTGGCGATTGCCGAAGCGATCGACTGGAAGAGCCTCAACGACAAGGTCTATCACGGCTACAACCAGCTCGCGGTAAGCGACATCTTCCCACAATCGTGGGCCGCACCGAACATCCCGGCATACAAGTACGACGTAAACGATGCGAAGGCGCTGCTGGCACAGGCCGGCTGGACGCCCGGCCCCAACGGCGTTCTGCAGAAGGACGGACATCCGCTCGCTCTGCAGATCACGACCGGCACTAGCAAAGAAGAGAACCAGCAGGCCGAGGTGATCATCCAGCAAGAGCTCAAACAAATCGGCATTCAGGTTGAAGTGCGCAACTACGTCAACGCCGAGCTGTTCTCGCGCACGGGCCCGCTCTATACCGGTCATTACGATATGGACTGGACGGTGCAGACCAACGGCCCCGATCCCGACAACATGGGCAACTGGAACGGCGCATACATTCCGCCGCACGGCGGCAACACGTCGTGGCTCAACGATCCGATCGTCAACAAGACGTCGGAAGAAGCCGCAATGAGCAACGATCAGACAACGCGCAAAAAACTCTACCAGCAAGAAGAAGAGCGCATTCACTACCTGGTTCCGGCCGTGTTCTTCTATTGGGAGAACTCGTACACTGCGCTCAACAGCGACGTGAAAAACTACGACCCCGCTGCCTTCATCGCCGACTCCTGGAACTGCTGGCAGTGGGACATCTAAAACGTGCCGTACGCTGAAAAGCGCGACGTTGCCGATGGCGCGACGCTAACGTTTGCGCCATCGGCAGCAGCGGTGTTGAGTTGGAATGCGCACGCGGGCGACGGCGCGCTGGCGTTTCGACTGCTGCGTTCGGGAACGCCGATCGGCCCGTGGCTCGATCACGTGCGTTGGAGTGCATCGGAACGCACGTCGCTCAATCCGTCGGCGCCCGGTATCACCGTCGACACCGACGTCATCCGTGCCGACCGGCCGTTCGACGGCGTGGAAGTGCGCGCGCCCGGCGTGCATTTCCACTTGCTCGCGGTCAGCACGCCGCAGCTCCCCGGCTCGTCGCTGCCGTACGCCGGAAGCGCGCGTATACTCGACGTTCCGGCGCGCTCGCAGTTCGTCTTGGAAGAAAAGCGCGGTTGGTGCAGTCCTACGAGCCTCTCGATGCTGCACGCGTATCACGGCGTCGACGTCTGTGTGTCCGACACGGCGGCCGCAGTATACGATACCGCATACGAAGGCACGGGCAACTGGTCGTTCAACGTCGCTTATAGCGGCGAGCTAGGTTTCCGCGCGTCGGTGGTGCATCTGCCGAACTTAGATCGCGCGCTGCAGTTCATCGAACGCAATCTGCCGCTTGCGATTTCGTATCATTGGCGCGACGGCGAACTGCCGGGCGCGCCGATCGATCACTCCGACGGTCACTTCGTCGTGCTCGCCGGCTTCACCGATACCGGCGACTGCGCGGTGAACGATCCGGCACATCCGGATCTACGCGTCGTGTATCCGCGCGCCGCAGTCGAGCGCATCTGGCAGCGCTCCGGCGGCGTAGCGTATGCGGTGGCTCCCGTCGGAATCGAATACGCCGACCTGTTGTGAAGCAGCAGCCGCAGCAGCGCGTGACGCCGTTGGCACAAACGCGCGACGCGCCGTTGCACGTAGTGTTAGTCGAACCCGAAATACCGCCGAACACGGGCAACATCGCGCGCTTGTGCGCGGCGACCGGCTGCGCGCTGCATTTGGTGGAACCGATGGGGTTTCGCATCGACGATCGGCAGCTCAAGCGCGCGGGCCTGGACTACTGGCATCTGCTGGGCGTGGTGACGCACCCATCGCTCGACGCATTCTTGGAGGCCACGGCCGATCGGCGACGCTGGTTTCTCTCCACGCGCGCCAGTACGCCCTACGCGCAGGCTCCCTTCGAGCACGGCGATATGCTGGTTTTCGGCAAGGAGACGAAAGGCTTACCCGCCGCTTTGTTGGAGCGCTTTTCCGACCACACGCTGCGCGTGCCCATGCGGCCCGGCAGCGTGCGCAGCATCAACCTCTCCACCGCCGCCGGTATCGTGACGTATGCGGCGCTCGCCCGCCTGGGGTTTCCCGGCCTCGTCTAGCTGCCACCGAAGGCGGAGCCGCGCTTGCGCGGCCGTGCTACTATCGATGGGCGATGACGCAGCGACTCGTGCTTAGCGGTTTGCTCCTTGCGGTTCTTCCGAACCGGCGAGGCGTTTCTGCATAGACGACGACGCAAAGTCGAAAGATGCCGAAGCCCCTTGCCGAATCCGGTAAGGGGCTTTTTCGTAGGTCAGGCAAGCAACGATGGGAGAGACTGGTGAGTAAGGGCACGCTATTCGATAAAATCTGGGACAAGCACGTGGTTGAAGAACTGCCGGGCGGCAACGCGCTGGTGTTCATGGACCTCGTCGTGGCCCACGAAATCACCACGCCTCCGGGCGCGATCGCAATTCAAAACGAGTTCGACGACGTGCTCTACGACGCCAGGCGCATCGTGTCGCTCATCGATCACGTCGCTCCCGCGAAGGATTCGGCCACCGCACTGCAAGCGCACACGCTGCGCCAGTGGGCCAAACGTCACGACATCCGCTTTCACGACATCGGCGACAACGGCATCTGCCATGTGGTCGTGCCCGAACGCGGGTACGTTGCACCCGGCATGACCGCGTGCTGCGGCGACAGCCACACGTGTACGCTCGGCGCCGTCGGTTCGTTTGCGCTGGGCATCGGCACCACGGCGCAAGCCGGCGCAATGCTGGGTGGCTGTTTGATTCTGCAACGTCCTAAGGTGATGCGCGTCGAAGTCAAGGGCGAACTGCCGCCCGACGGAACGGCGAAAGATCTCGCGCTTACCGTGATCGCTACGATCGGATTTCGCGGCGGCACCGGATACGTGCTCGAATATGTCGGCAGCGGCGTTCGCGCGCTGAACATGGAGCAGCGCATGACGCTGTGCAACATGGCGATCGAAGCCGGCGCGACCACCGGCATCATTGCGCCCGACGAAACGACGAAAGCCTTTCTCGCCGCAACGCCCGGCAATCCCACGGGTTGGGAAATGCTCGCAGCCGATGCCGATGCGCAATACGACGCGCATGCCGTCATCGATGCAAGCATCATTCATCCGGTGATTTCGTGGGGCACCAACCCCGGCGAATGCGCGGCTCGGTGCCCGCCGATGCCGATCCGAACTCGCTTGCATACATGGGCTTGGAAGTCGGCCAGCCGCTGCGCGGCATCGAGATCGATCAAGCGTTTATTGGGTCGTGTACTAACTCGCGCATCGGTGATTTGCGCGCCGCCGCCGAGGTGCTGCGCGGTCGACACGTGAGCGTGCCCACCATCATCACGCCCGGTTCGCAGGCGGTGCGCCGTCAGGCCGAACGCGAAGGCTTGCACGACATCTTCCAAGATGCCGGCGCATTGTGGACGCACTCGTCGTGCGGACCGTGCTTGGGCATGTCCATGGGAGTGCTCGCCGACAAGACGCGCTGCGTGTCGTCCTCCAACCGCAACTTCCCCGGCCGCATGGGATCGGGTGGACGCGTGCATCTAGCCGCGCCCGTCGTGGTTGCCGCGTCGGCTATTCTGGGCCGCCTCGCGTCGCCCGATGAAATCCCGCAGGAGGTCTTCGCGTGATCGTATCCGGCACCGTGCTCTCGATCGACCGAGCCAACATCGATACCGATCAAATCATCCCCGCGCGTCACCTGACGCGCATCGACAGCGCCGGGATGGGCGAGTTTCTCTTCGACGGCTTGCCCGAAGGCAAAGCGATGCTGGCGTCGCGTCCCGGCGCAACGATCTTGGTGACGGGCGAAAACTTCGGCTGCGGGTCCTCGCGCGAACACGCGGCCTGGGCGCTGCTCGACCGCGGCTTCAAAGCCGTCGTCGCGCCGAGCTTCGCGCGCATCTTTCACGAGAACGCCTACAACAACGGGATCGTTCCGGTACAGATTGCGCACGAGCAGATTGCGGCGCTCGCGAAGGCCGACACCATGGAGATCGACGTCGTGAACGAAACGCTGCGCGCCGACGGCGGCGAAGCGATCTCGTTCTCGCTCGATCCGTTGCGCAAGAGGTTCATTCTGCAGGGCGGCTTTCTGAAGTTTATCGCTTCGAAAATTCCAGAAGTCCGCGCTTGGGAAGCGACGCACGCTGCTAACGGATAAACGCGGCCTCACGCTGCTTTCGCTGGCACATCTCTTCAACGACGCGAACCAAGGTTCACTTCCAGCGATGTTGCCGTTCTTAATTTTGGAGCATGGCTTGTCGCTGGCGGGCGCGGCGATGCTGGTCTTTGCGATGAACCTCTCGTCGTCGATCGTGCAGCCGCTCTTCGGCCATTGGTCGGACCGCAAGTCCACGGCGTGGGTGATTCCGGTCGCACTGGTCTGCGCGACGCTCGGCACCGTGGGCATCTGCTTCGCGCAGAGCTTTTCGCAAATGATGCTCAGCGCGTTCTTCGCCGGCGCCGGCGTAGCCGCGTTTCACCCCGAAGCGTCGCGCTTCTCGAAATATTTCGCCGGACGCAAGATGGCGTCGGGCATGAGCTGGTTTACGGTGGGCGGCTACGGCGGTTTGGCCTTTGGCCCCATGGTCATCGCGCCGCTGCTGCTGATCTTCGGCTTGCACGGCGCGGCGCTGATGCTGATCCCGAGCGTGGCGATGGCGATCGTCATCGCCGTGCAGCTGCCGTATTACGAGCGCCTGCGCACGCACATGCATCGTCGGCGCCGCGACGGCTACGGCACCGACGATTGGAGCGCGTTCGGCGTGCTGACAGCGGTGGTATCGATGCGTTCGGTCGCGCTGATCGGCATCTCCACGTTTCTGCCGCTCTTTACGATCCATCTGCTGCATGCGGGCAAACTCGAGGGCGGCTACGCGCTGGGCGCGATGATGATCTTCGGCGGTCTGGGCACGATCGTGGGCGGCGCGCTCGGTGACAAACACAGCTTGCGGCGGCTTATCGCGATTTCGTTGGCGGCCGTTACGGTGGTGGCGACGGCGCTGGCGGTGTCGGGCGCATACGCGCATTCGTATGCGCTCTCGCTGCTGCTGGTCTCGCTACTCGGCCTCTCGTTCGGGCTCTCGGCGGGCTTGCTGGTGGTGCTAGGGCAAATCTATCTGCCCAAACGCATCGGCGTCGCGTCGGGCGTGACGTTGGGCTTAGCCAACACCGTTGGCGGGATCTTTGCGCCGGCGCTCGGCCTCATCGGCGATCACTACGGTTTGTATCCGGCGTTTCTCGCGATCGCCGGCGCGGCGTTAGTATCGTTCTGCATCGCGACGCTGCTGCCAAAACGCAACGTGCCGGAACTCGCGTGAAGCCGCGCCTACTGCGCCGCGGTGGCGCGCGAAAAGAAACGCGGAGAAATTCAGCGTTCGATCATCCAGTACTTGCCGTGCGTACCTTCGGCCTCGATGAGCTGCGCTGTGCCGCCCGCGCGATATTCTTTCGCCGCGGCTCCGAAACAGTCGCGCCCCTCTTCCATGAACGTCACCAAAACGACCCGCACTCCCCGAAGGTGCGTTTCCGAGAACGAAGCCACGCAGTATTTCACGATCGAAGAATGTGCGTTTGCCTGCGTGCTCACGGCGACCGCTCGATCCGAGCGATTCTTGACGGTGACCGTCGTTTCCGCAGCTCTTGCAGCCGTGGTAAGAACGACCAACCCAAGCAACAACGCAATCGAGGTAAGCAAGTAGCGACGGTACGCGTGTGTATTCATATGAATAACCTCCCAGCAAGCTAACGGTTTGCCGCTCCGTCGCGTTTCTACCTCTCGCGTGCTGGTTCGCACGCACGGTCTGCAGAATAGGGCGGCGGTGAGTATCGAGCGGATCGAACGCAGAGTCGTCGCCTGCACGCGCTGTCCCGAACTACGCGCGTACTGCGCCGCGGTCGCGCGCGAAAAGAAACGCGCCTACGCGGACCACGAGTATTGGGGCAAACCGGTACCGGCGCTGGGCGACCCGAAGGCGCGCGTGATGCTGGTAGGTCTGGCCCCGGGCGCGCACGGCAGCAACCGCACGGGCCGCATGTTCACCGGCGACGCATCGGGTAACTTCTTATTTCCCGCGCTCTATCGCGCCGGTTTCGCATCGCAGCCGACCGCAACACATCGCGACGACGGCATGGAACTGCACGACTGCTTCATTACGTGCACGACTGCTTCATTACGGCAGCTGCGCGCTGCGCGCCGCCGCAGAACAAACCCACGCCGCAAGAGCTGCGCAACTGCTATCCCTATCTGCTCGAAGAGTTCGACGCGATGCCGCAAGTACAAGTGATGATCGGCCTAGGGAAAATCGGCTTCGACGCCGCCGCTCACGTGCTGCGCGACCGCGAGTTCACGTTCGCCGAAAAGCCCGTGTTTGGGCATGCTGCGCTGTTCACCGCAACCAACAAGGCCCGCAAGATCGCGTTATTGGGAACGTTCCATCCAAGCCAACAAAACACGAACACGGGAAAACTCACCGTCCCCATGTTCGACGCCATATTTAAGAAGGCGAAAGCATTGCTTCGCTAGTGTTGGCAGCGCCTTCGCGCCGCCTGCCGTTACATTTTCGTGCGCGCGAAGGCATTAATACTCGTCATGCTGAGCGGAGCGCAGCGCCAAAGGCGCGTAGCGGAGTCGAAGTACAACTTCCCCACAATGCCTTCGCACATGATTAAAACGGAAGGCTGGGCGCAGCCCAGCCAACATTGACTACGCCGCGTGCGAATGTTGGCCGCGCTATCGCGCGGCCTTCTGTTTTTACCTTCGTGTGTGACGAACGCAATGTCACGTTTACGGGGATGCACTCGGTTCTATTACTCGGCCGCAGGGGTCGGTTAGTTGGGTTAGGCCGAGTTTCCAAGGGCGTTCGACGGTGCGTGGGTCGGGGCTCGGCGTGCCGAAGGTGTGCTCGACATCTTTTATGGCCAAAGCGCCGGCGGGCGCGTTCGGAGCGCTTTCTACTACGACGGATGCTAATGTCGCGTTGGCGTTGGTTTCGATCGTGAGATCGACGCCGTCGACGTGCATCGCGCGCGTTTCGCACGGCTGCAAGGGCGCAGGCGACGCGTTCGCGCTAGAACCGCGGGCGCCGGAACACGCGCATAATGCCGAGACGAGCGCTAGTGAAAGTACGAGATGCGGCCGCACGAGTCCACGGCTTTGTCGGGGACGAGCAATCCCCCGCCTGCGCCGGACTTGTACGAGAGAATTTTGAGGGGCGGGGCGCCATCGTCCTCGGGGCCGTAGCGCTGGACCAAGAGCCGCTGCTGATCGCGATCGAGCTCCGGATTCTCGGAGCTGCGCACCAGGTGATAGGCCTGCACGGCCCCGTTTTTGGCGAAGACGAGGCCTAGACCCGCGAGGGCGGCCGTAAAGGTGCCGGTACGCATATCGTTACTTAGGTTATCGGCGGAGGGGCCGTAGATTTCAAATGGAGGTCGCGCAGGAGCTTTTCGGGCACGGGGCTGGGAGCGTCCATCATTACGTCGCGGCCGATTTGGTTCTTCGGGAAGGCGATGACCTCGCGGATATTCTCCTCGCCGCAGGCCAGCATAACCACGCGATCGATGCCCAGTGCCATACCGCCGTGCGGCGGCGCGCCGTACTCGAGCGCTTTCACGAAAAAGCCGAAGCGCGCTTCGATCTCGTCGTCGCTCATGCCGAGCATGGCGAAGATCCGCCGCTGCTGCGCCGGATCGTGGATGCGGATCGAACCCGAACCCAGCTCCCAGCCGTTGAGCACCATGTCGTAGTGCTGCGCGCGCATCGCGAGCGGATCGGTGTCGATGAGTTCCCACTGACCTTCGCCCGGCGACGAGAACGGATGGTGCGCGGGCACCGGTTTGCCGGTAGCCTCGTCAATTTCGAGATACGGAAAATCCGTTACCCAGCAGAACGCAAACGTCTTCGGGTCGCGCAAGCCGCAGCGTTCGCCGACTTCGTTGCGCATGCGTCCCGCCGCGGCCAGCGCCTTCGCGCGTTCGTCGGCAAAGAGCAAGATCGCATCGCCGTCAACGGCACCGCTGAGGGTGCGCAAGTCGCGCACGTTGTCGTCGGTAATAAACTTCGCCGCGGATGACTTGATGCCGTCGGCCGAGAGCGCGATCCACACCATGCCTTTGGCGCCGAACTCTTTGGCCTTCTCTGTAAGCGTATCGAAGTCGCGCCGCGAGAGCGACGCGCCGCCGGGATAGCGCAGCGCCGCAATCACTCCGCCAGATTCGATGACGGATTTGAACACGACGAACTCTGTGCCTGTAAACGCCGTATTGGCCGACGCAAGCTCCAACCCAAACCGCAAATCGGGTTTGTCCACGCCGTACTTCTCCATCGCTTCGGCGTGCGTCAGGCGCGCAAAGACCGGGAGCTCGATGCCCAACACGTCTCTCCATACGCGGCCGATGCACAACTCCATCGTCTGTAGCACGTCTTCTTGCGTGCAGAACGACATCTCCACGTCCACTTGCGTGAACTCCGGCTGCCGATCGGCGCGCAGATCTTCGTCGCGCATGCAGCGCGCGATCTGCATGTACTTGCCAATGCCGCCGATCATGCAGATCTGCTTGAGCAGCTGCGGCGACTGCGGCAGCGCGTAGAACGTGCCCGGTATCGTGCGACTCGGCACCAGATAGTCGCGCGCGCCCTCGGGTGTGGATTTGATGAGCATCGGTGTCTCGATTTCGGTGAAGCCGCGCTCGTCGAAGAAGTCACGCATCGTTTTGATCATGCGATGGCGTGCGCGCAGGTTGCGCTGCAGCCGCGGCCGACGCAGATCGAGATAGCGATACTCCAAACGCAGATTCTCGTCCACGTCTTCGTCGCTATTGACTTGAAACGGCGGCACTTGCGAACGGTTGAGCACCGTCAGCGCGTCGATGCCGACCTCTACCTCGCCGGTGGGAAGTTTCGCGTTTACCGTGCCGGCGGGCCGCGCGCGAACGACGCCTTCCACGCGGATCACATCTTCGTGGCGCAGGCGTTCGGCATCGGCAAAACTGGGATGCGACGGATCGAACACGATCTGCGTGATGCCGTCGGCGTCGCGTAAGTCTACAAAGATCAAGCCGCCGTGGTCCCGACGACGGTTTACCCAGCCGTTGAGCAGCGCGCGCGTTCCTTCGTTGCTCGAGCGCAGTGCGCCGCACGAATACTTGTGTACCGATTCAGTCATGGTGTTGTAATGCCGATTTTATTCCCGAAACGTAGTGATATTGCTGCACGATATCGCGCGCCAGTTTGGAGCGATCCGTTTGTTTGTCGAGCCAGCCCAGCAGCACCGGCAAACTCGTGAGCACCGAATGCAACCCCAGCGACACGGGCGTCATGCCCAAGTTCGCCTTGACCGCAAACTCTGGATGCTTGCGGTAGAAGCGCACCGTGGAACGCCCCGCCAGCTTCATCTTTTCATTTTGATCGTCGTGGGGCACGTCCTGACAGTGATAGTTCACTGCGCGCGGCTCGTAAACGATCTCCACGCCCGCCTTCTGTAGGCGGTAACCGAGCTCCAAGTCCTCGTGACCGTATCCGGTAAACGATTCGTCGAAGCAGCCGACTTCCAGCAGCTTTGCGCGCTCCACCGACGCGTTGCCGGTGAGGAAGTACAGCCACGTCAACCGTTTGCGCGTGGGCGGATGCAGATGACCCCGCTCCTGCGGACGATCGCGCTTGTACGCGTAATCCGTCAAGTCTTTGACCTGCACTTCCCAGCCTACCACCGCGATGTTCTGCCGCTCTTCGTGCCGACGCAGATGCACCGAGAGCAGATCGGACGACGCCAAAATGTCGGAATCGTTGAAGAGCACGATCGTGCCGACGGCCGCGGCGATGCCCGCGTTGCGCGCCATCGCGCGTCCGTTGTACGGGCCTGGTAGATGCCGCACGTTGGAATGCGTCTCGCGCACGCCGGCCAGATACTCTGCGGTGCCGTCGTTGGAGTTGGAGTCGCAAATCAACAGTTCGTACCGCTCGCTCGACAAATCTTGCGCGAGCAGCGTCGGGACGACTTCTCGGAGCGTGTCCAAGCGGTTGTACGTCGGTATAACGACAGAAATGTCAGGCATGCATCATCAACGTTCGAACGCCGTCCACCACTTCTGCGCGCAGTTGCGCGAGCGAAACGGGGTCGGACTTTTCCGGCTTGCGGATGCAGATGCCGGGCACGCCGTACGGCGCCCATTCCTGCGAGCTCAACCGGAAGTAGCGATGTTCGAAGGCTACGACCGTGGGCCTGCGCACGGCGCTGGCCACGTGCGTGGCACCGGTATCCACGGTGACCACGCAGCTCGCGCGTTCGAAGGCGGCGGCCCATTGATAGAACGGCAGACCGCGCAGCATCATGTCGGCCACGCCCGCCGCTTCGAATACGCCGATCGCATCGTCGGCCTCGGGCGCATAAGTGAGCACCAGCGGCGCGCCCAGCGCCCGGAGGTCGCGCGCCAGCTGCACGGTATTGGCCAGGGTGGAGCCTGAATGAAACCAGCGCGGCCCCAGATGCAGCACGATCGGATCCGCTGGCATGTGTGCGACCGCGGCACGATCTTCGTCGTTCACGTTCACGCATAACGCGGTCTTGCGCACGGTTGCGCCGGCCGCGGCGGCTAACTCGAGCAACTGATCCACTTCGTGACGCACCACGTAGTTTGGATCGCGATCGCACAAATCGGGATCGGCTTCGGAGATCAGCAGGCGATTGACATACCAGCGCGATGTGATGCGCGCGAGATGGCGTCGCACGTAGGTATAGCCGACGCGCAGACGCGCGCGCGACGCGCCGACGAGTTGCAGATCGGCCGCGCGCGGCGCGAGGGCGATGGCTAAGTCGTAGCCCTGCAGCTGCCGCCCAAATGCTGCGGCATTATCGCCGGCGAACGTCGAGAGCACCTCGTCCACATCGGTGCTGCGATCCATCACCACGCTATTGTAGTTGCTGGTCACCATCGTGATGTGCGCGTCGGGAAACGACGCGCGCACGCTGGCTATGGCCGGCGTGGAGAGAATCAGGTCGCCGATGCGATCCGTGCGCGAGAGCAGAATGCGCAAGGTGCTACGCTTCGACGCGCAGCGCGCGTTCGAGTTCGTCGAAGTAGACTTCGTTGGCTAACTTGCGCGCGATCGAGAGTTCGCGATCGCTCAGCGCGCGGTCGCCCGACAGATCGCCCAGGATCGCTCGATACTTACGTTCGAGCTCACCGCGCCGCGCGGCGGCATGCAGCGCGCGCTGGGCGGGATTGATGCCCGTGGCCAAAAACGCGCGCCAGTGCGGATGGATTTTGATCAGCTGCACGGCGGTGCGTGCCTGCGCACGCGCCTGACGCACCATCTTCTCCACGTTGCCGCTGCGCGGTCGCGGTTTCCAATGATACACCAGCGCGTGTTTGTTGAAGATCGCCTTCACGCCGCCGAAGCGTAAGCGTAGCCCGACGTCGATGTCTTCCCAGCCGTACTCGCTAAACGTTTCGTTAAAGCCGCCGATCGCGCGAATGGTGGCCAGTGGAACCGAGACGTTGGTGGTCCAGAAGAAATTTCCGCTGTAATCTTTCACGCGCCAGATCGGCGGCGGCAAGTCGTTGAACGATTCCACGTTAATCGCGCCGCCGCGCACGATAGCCAGCGGACGACTGCGATGCGAGCGCAGATGTTCTTCCACGAAGTTGGGCAATGGCAGCACGTCGTCGTCGATGAAAATGATGCGCTCGCCGCTGGCGCGCGCGATGCCGGCGTTGCGCCCTTTTGCCAAACCCAAATTGCGCTGGTCGATGACGTGAAACGCGCACGTTGCGTGCGCCCGCGCGCGCTCGATGACGTCGGGTGTTGCGTCGCTCGAACCGTCGTTGACCACCACCACTTCGTACGCATCGTTCGGCACACTCTGCTCGAAGCATGCATCCAGCACGCGCTCCAAGAGCGCCGCTCGATTATACGTACAAAGCTGTATCGTCGCGCGCATCATTCGGCCGCTTCATCCAGTGCTGAACGAATGTCGGTTTTGGCAAAGTCGTTACCTTTGTAGAGAAGTGGTTCGTCGAGCCTTTGAGCAAGCGCATACGCCGCACAATCTGCGAGATTAAGTTGTGCTGGATGCTGACCTTTCCCAAATCGTAGATACGCGGAGGTTGCGTCGGTCCGCGCTTGCGCATCGAAAGGCACGATTTCGATATTGGCTCGGACCAGCGCGAGCTCGACGCGCGCGACGTCGGCTGCGCCGTATCGTCGAGCGATCGCTATATTGAGCTCGTAGGCGTTGAGCGCAGACATGTACGCTAGCGTCGCGGACTCCAACGCCGTCGCGAGATCTCGCGCTTCCGGCTCATCAGCTAAGATGGCAAAGATGGCCGATGTGTCGACTACCACTAAGAAGCGCTCAGGCCCCAATCTTCATCTGTGACAAGCTCGTGCAGCGGACGTGCATCGCGAACCGGCGGCGCGACCGACGCCAGCCGCATCAGCGCGTCGGCAATGCCACGATGCTTGCGTTGTACGCGCTGAAGTCGCTCGCGCACCGCAGTCGTTACCGCGTCGGTCAGATCCTCGCCGGTAGCCTCAGCCAACTCACGAACGAGATGGTCGGTTTCCGGGTTACGAATGCTCAGGGCCATAATGTGCAAGTATATACGCATTGTATATACACGTCAAGTTTTAGCGCTTTGCAAGCAGGGCGTGGGCTTCCGTGAGGATGCGGGGGATGTTGAGGTTGGCGATGCAGGCGTAGTCGGGACAGTTTTCTTTCGTGTCGCCGCGGTGGCAGGCGTAGGTCGGACGCACGACCGCCGTGCGCGCGCCGCGCGGCGCCCAGCGATCCGGGAAGTCGCTTTGAAATGGGAAGATGCCCACCGTCGGGCATCCCACCGCCGCCGCGACGTGCATCGTGCCGGTGGTGATGCCGACGAACGCCGTCGCCCTCTCGGCTAAGGCACCAAACGTCCCAATCCCTAACCGACCAGCGATACTGACGACGGCGCCCGCCATGCCGGGCTTGTCCCTTGTCATCCCGAGCTTGTCGAGGGAAGCGCCGCGCACGATGTCCTCGGCAATCGCGTGATCGGCGTCGCTTCCCGTCACGAGCACCGGCAGGCCAAACTCCGCGCGCAGCGCGGATGCAAGCGCGCTCCATGCCTGCGTTGGCCACATGACGCGCTTCGTCGCCTCCGCATTCTTCGTCGGATGCAAAATCACGAACGCAGAGTTGGGACGAGCACCACTCAAGTTCGCTGCCAGCAGGGTCTGTGCTTGTTCCTCGTCTTGTGATGTAGGGACGAAGTGTGGAACGGCGTTGGGAACGTCGCAACCGAGTGCGCGGGCGTAGTCGAGGAGGATGTCGGACCAAGGCGACGTGACGTCGCCGTCTTCACTGCGCACCACGACGCGATTCGTGAATCGCCACGAATACAATCGCCGCGTTTGTCCCACGCGGATCGGAATCTTCGCGCGCTCCGCAACGCGTGCGACGCGCGCGGTCGCCCACGTGATCGCGCACGCGGCGTATCCGCGTTCGCGCAGCTTCGCGACCAGCGCGCGTTCGTCGCCGCCGTCGTCCACGAGCACGCCATCGAGATCCGGGCAGCGTTCGAGTGCGGCGCGATGACCGGGCAGCGTAAGCGCGTCCACGCGATCGAAGCGTTCGTGCAAGGCCTGTGCGACGACCGTCGCCGTCAGCGAATCGCCGATGCCGCCGCCCGCGCAATACAGCAGCGCGGCTTCATCGCTCACGAGCGCTTGCGCTCCCGGTCGAGCACCTTGACCAATTCGCGCGTGTAGAGGCCATCAAGCAACTGCCCGCGCGCGATCGCTCGCACGGCGGGCGGCACGCCTTCGCCGGTCGCTAAGCCTGCAAACACTGAGAGCACGCCGTCGGTCAGTGCGTAGCGTCCGCGCAGGATGTTGAGCGGATGCGCGCCGGTGGCCATGCGAGCTCGAGACGTTGGCGACTTCTGTAAATAGCGCGCGGCCATGCGCGCCTTCTCCACGGCCTTGCGCGACTCGACTTCGAGCGTGTTCTCGGTGGGCGGCTTAATGTGCCAGATGTACGCATCCCACGCAAACTTCCAGCGCAAGCCGCGTTCGCGCAGGCGCGCGCCGAGTTCGGTATCTTCCCAGCCGTACAGACGAAACTCTTCGTCGAACCCGCTCACCGCATCGAGCGCGTGTTTTGCCACCGACACGTTGCACGTGCACAGAAACGCGCGCGAATAGTTGGCGGCGGTGGGACGCGGCCGATCGTCGTACGATGGAACGTTGAGAATAGGACCGTTCACCACCAAATTTGGCGCGTCGTGCGCGGCTTCGTGCGCGGCCAGAAAGCCGGGAGGCGCCACGATATCGTCGTCGCAGAAAAGTACCAGGTAACCCTGCGCGCGTTCGATGCCACGGTTACGCGCTTTGCCGCGATTGGGCTCGCCTTCGTAGACGTACGTAATCGGAAAGCGGCTGCGCGCGATCGCGCGCTCGACCAAGGCTTTGGTGCCATCGGTAGAGGCGTTGTCGACCACGATCACTTCGAACGACGGCGCGCCTTGCTGCCGCCCGAACGACGAGAGCGCGCTCTCCACGTACGCTTGCCGATCTTTCGTGGCGATAACGACCGAAATTCTCATGCGATCTCCAACAGGCTACGCGCCATGCGCTCCGCGGCATCGGCGTGGGAGGCATACAATGCCCGCAGACGCGCGCCGCTCTCGACCTGCCATGCGCGATCGTCGTAACACTCCAGCGCCACGCGCGCCACCCGACCCGGCGTGAGGGTACCGCGCAGTTCGCGCACCAGCTCTTCGCCGGCGTCCATGTTCGGCTGTGTAAAAAATGGAAACCGCTTCGCCCCGGCTAGGATGGCCGCGCGCTTGATCGGCACGCCCACCAGCGGGATGCGATCGACGTACGAAAGGATGCCGTTAACGGCGATTTTTTCGGGAGCTTGCATCGGCGTTGCGGACACGACCGGTACTCCCAGCCCGGCCAACTCGATCACCTTCGTGCCTGGCAGCGTGAGCACCAAGCGGGCGCGTCGCGCGGCGGCAAGCGCGTTGCGCAGCAGCGGAAAGCGCGCGCTGCCATCGAGGCTCTCCAAATATGCCGCGTCGCCTTCGGTCACCACGCGCCCGGGCTCGGCCCACGTGAGCGGATGGCCGCCGCGTTCCATCGCCGTCGCGATGGCGGCGAGTTCGGTAAAGGGCGAGATGCCGAATGCGATGCGCAGATTTGGCCGCTCGCGCACCATGCGCAGCGCTGCGGTGTAGAAGAATGGAATCAGGTGCGCCACTTCGTTCTTGCGCGAACCGGGCATCACCAAGATGCCGTCGTCGGGCGCGCCTTCTTCCACCGGGCGCTCCGCCTCGAGCAGGGCGCCTTCGATGGCCAGATTGCCGACCACGCGCACGACGTCGGCGGGTGCGTGCGCATTACGCAGCTGTTGCGCGTTTTTTTCGTCGAGCGCAAACGCGCGCGCGAGCGTCTTACCGTAGCGCGGCTTGGCAAACTTGTAGGTGGACGCCTTGCCGCCCAAACGTTTGTGCAAACGCGCTGCGTGCATGAGATCGCCGCCCAGATACTGCACTACGTCCACCCTCTCGGGCGCGCCTTCGACGCCGCGGCCGAGTGCAAATCGCACGTACTCGCGCGGTTCGTACACGCGCGCGTTGGGAAAGAGCGCGCGCGCCGTCGCGGCTTCGCCGCCGGTCGCATAATCGTCGGGCACGAGAAACAGGTGCGCGTCCAACGTTGGATCGAGGGCGTAGAGACGCCGCAGCAGCGGACGCACCCAGCCGGCGACTTCGCCGGGACCGTTCGCGGTGAGCGCGATGCGCACGGTTACGTTTCGCGTGCGTAACGCGCGAGGATGCGCGCGATGGTATCGGTAGTGGACGTGCCTTCCAGATGCGGCGCCAAACGAATCTCGCCGCCGTATGCTTTCACGATCTCGCGTTCGGGCAGTTCGTCTTCGCGATACTGCGCGCTCTTCACGTGCACGTCGGGACGCAGACGATCGAGCAACACCTCGGGCGTGCGTTCGTCGAAGCCGACGATAGCGTCTACACTGCGCAGCGCCGAGAGTACGCGCGCGCGCTCTTCAAACGGCACGATGGGGCGCAGCTCGCCTTTGTTGACGCGCACTGAGGCGTCCGAGTTCAAGCCGAGAATGAGCACGTCGCCCTGCTCGCGCGCCCACGCGAGATACGACACGTGTCCGGCGTGCAGCACGTCGAAGACGCCGTTGGTAAACACCACGCGTTTGGCTGCAGCACGCTGCGCCTCGCGCCATGCAACGGCTTCGAGCAGATCCAGCATGGCACCGAAGAGCGGATTACTCATCGCCGACCAACGCTACGATCTCGTCGGCCGAGGCAGTGGCGGTGCCGAGTTTCGCAACGACCGCGCCCGCAGCAAAGTTCGCCAGCTGCACCGCCTGTTCGATCGGCGAGCCGGCCGCTAACGCCAGCGAAAGCACCGCAATCACCGTGTCGCCGGCGCCGCTGACGTCGAACACCGTGTGCGCCACCGACGGAATGGTAAAGCGTTCGCCGTCGCGGCCGAAGAGCGACATGCCGTTTTCGCCGCGCGTGATGACGACGTATTTGCACTGCAAGCGTTCCAACAGCGTCTTGCCGGCGGCTTGCAGCGACGCATCGTCCACGATTGGGATGCCCGCGGCGGCGGCGGCTTCCTGCACGTTGGGCGCAACGCACGTGACGCCGACGAAAAGATCGAGGTTCTGCGGCTTCGGATCGGCTGCAACCAATCCGCACGCCAACGCCGATTCCACCACGTCGCGCGAAAACAAGCCCTTCGCGTAGTCGCTAAGAATGATGCCGTCGCACTGTGCCGCGTTGGCGCGCACGTACGCGCAGAGCGCTTCGCTCGCTGCCTGCGGCAGCGCCGACGTGGCTTCCCAATCGGCGCGCACCACTTGCTGATTGTGCGCTACGACACGCGTCTTGCGCGTGGTGGGACGATCTTTAACCGCAACTACGCCCGCTGCATCGACGCCTTCGGCCGTCAACAAATCGCGAACGCTCGTCCCAAACGAATCGTCGCCGACCGCCGAGACGAAACGCACGTCGGCGCCAAGCGCCACCAAATTGTTTGCAACGTTGCCGGCGCCTCCGAGGGTAAACGAGTGATCGTTCACCGCCACCACCGGCACCGGAGCTTCGGGCGAAATGCGCGAGACGGAACCCCAGATCCACTCGTCGATCATCACGTCTCCCACCACCATGAGACGTTTGCCGCGCATGCGTTCGAAGAGGGTGCGCGCGTCGGTGGGCGCCAGAGCGTTCATGCGCCTACGCTCCGAAGAGCAGACGCTGCTCGACCAAATCGCAGACGATGTGTGCCATGACCTGATGCACTTCTTGCACGATCGCCGCATAGCCGTCGGGACCCATCAACACCAAGTCCGCGTGCTGCATCACCGCGCCACCGCCGTTGCCGGTGAACGCCACCGCGATGGCGCCCATCTTTTGCGCGGCTTCGAGCGCGAGCACCACGTTCTTGGACGTACCGCTGGTGGTCATGCCGATCACCACGTCGCCCGGTTTTGCAAACGCTTCGACTTGGCGCGAGAAGATCACGTCGTAGCTGTAATCGTTGCCGACGCACGTGAGCGTGGAGGTGTTCACGGTGAGCGCTTCGCTGGCCAGACCGGGACGTTCGCGCAGATATCGGCCCGAGAGTTCGGCCGCCATGTGCTGCGCTTCGGCAGCGCTGCCGCCGTTGCCGCACCAAAGAATTTTGTTGCCGCTCTGTAGCGCCTTCACGATCGCACCGGCGATCGCTTCGACCTGTTCGCGGTAAAACGGACGCTCGAAGATGCCGTTGCGATCGGCCAACAGTTCGTCGAAGCCGCGCTTCGCGTAATAATCCGGCACTACGGCTCGATCCAAAAAAGGTCGTCGCCCTGCGAGACCAGTTCGCCGTTTTCCGCAACCACGCGCACGACGGTACCGCTGTAATCACTTTGAATTTCGTTAAAGAGTTTCATCGCTTCCAAGATACAGATGACTTCGCCGGTTTCGATGCGTCCGCCGACGGCGACGAACGGCTCTGAATCGGGCGAAGACGAGCTGTAGAACACGCCGGTCAAGGGCGCGATGACGCGCTTGACGGTGGCGGAGGGCACGCCGCCGGTCGCCGCGGCTGCCGCCGTTGCTGGCGCGGCTGCGGGCGGTGCGGACACGTAGGCTGTGGGGTCACGGCGCACGAGTTCGTATACGGCATCGCCGACTTTGACTTTCACCTGGTCGAGATCGTGTTCGTCCATGATCGCGATCAGGTCGCGAATCGTCTGCGTTTCGTCCATTACGGCCCTCTTTCAACGAGCGTGGCGGCAAGGTCTTTCCCGGAGCCCAGCGGCACGCGCGTGTCCTCGCGCGTCTCCAGGTCGCGCAGCACCATTTCGCCGGCCTCCAGCTCCTGGGTGCCCAGGATCAGGGCGAAGCGCGCGTTGTTGCGGTCGGCCGCCTTAAGATGCGCCAGCAGTTTGCGGTCGTCGTACTCCATGAACGTGGGCGTTGGGAGTTCGCGCCGCAACTCGGCCACCAGCGGCATCAGCGTCGCGCGCGCCTGCGCGCCCAGCGCCACCGCCTGCACGCCGCTACGCGGCGCCGGAGCGTTTGCGCCCGACGCTTCGAGCATCATGAGAAAACGTTCCAAACCCAAACCAAAACCGACCGCCGGGGTGTCGGGGCCACCGAGCGACTTCACCAAATCGTCGTAGCGGCCGCCGCCGCACACGGTGGACTGCGCGCCCAGCGCGTTGGAGGTGATTTCGAAGACCGTGCGCGTGTAATAATCGAGGCCGCGCACGATGCGCGAGTTCACCACGTAGGGAATGTCGAGCTCGGCGAGATACGCTTTCACCGCTTCGAAATGGTCGCGGCATGCGTCGCACAAGATCGACTCGAACGTCGGCGCCGTTTCGACGAACGCCTGATCCTGCGGGTCTTTGCTATCGAGGACGCGCAGCGGGTTACGTTCCAAGCGCGCTTGGGAGTCGACGCTCAACTCCGCAAGATGCGGACGAAAGTGCGCGAGCAACGCCTCGCGGTAGCGCGGGCGACACGCGGCGTCGCCGATGGAGTTGATGTTGAGCGTCGCGTCGGCGATGGCGTACTCTTGCACCAGCGCCCATGCGAGCGCCATCACTTCAACGTCGGCTTCCGGATTCTTAAAACCGAAACACTCCACACCGAACTGATGCGCTTGGCGCAAGCGGCCTTTCTGCGGACGCTCGTAACGATAGATCGGCCCGATGTAAAAGAAGCGCTGCGATCCGTTGGCAAAGATGTTGTGTTCTAACGATGCGCGCACCACCGGCGCCGTCCACTCGGGGCGCAACGTAATGCTGCGGCCGCCCTTGTCGACGAACGTGTACATCTCTTTTTCCACGATGTCGGTCGTCTCGCCGACCCCCCGCACGAACAGCTCCGTGGACTCGAACGTCGGCGTGCGGATCTCACCGTAGCCGTAGCGGCGGGCGAGCGTACGAATACGCGACTCCAGGTCTTGCCAAGCGACCGAATCGGGGGGAAGGACGTCGGCAGTACCTCGCGGCGCGCTAATCTTCGAACCCATGAAGGCGACCGTGTTCGAAACCACGCCCTCCTTGTCATCCCGAGCGCCGTGAGCCCGGCGAACGAAGTCAAGGGCCCCCTTTCGAGACCTCGGGCGGCGCGGGTCTTACGAGCGTTGGGCGGATTTACGGGGTTCGAGCAGTTCGACGGGGATGCCGTTGGGATCTTCGATGAAGGCTATTCCGCGCGTGCCGCCCGGCGACTTGTAGACGTCTTTGAGAATTTTGACGCCCTTCGCACGCAGGCCGTCAACGTACGGCCGCAACTCGCCCTCCACGTCGAGCGCGAGGTGTTCGTAGCGATTGCCGATTTCGTACGGCGGATGCTCTTCGAGATCGTAGACGAGCTCGATGTACGAGTTCCAATCGCCGCCCACAAACGCCATGTCGGCATTGCCGGGATAATGATGCGGCCCGTCGAGCAGCTGCATTCCTATCTTTTCCGTATAAAATGCAATCGACTCCGCCATGTCGTTCACGAAAATCGACGTATGCAAAAACTTCGGCATATATGTCTCTTACCCACAACCCGCTCCCGTCATGCTGAACCCTTCGTCTTCGCTGAGAGCAAGCTCCGCTATGATGCGCGGAACCACGGCCACACGAGCGTTGTCCCCAGGGAAGCGGTCGCGATCGTCGTAGTGCTTTGGGTATGACGGTGCGTTGGCTTGCGCTGTTGGTGTGCGCGCTCTTGGCCGCTCCCGCGCGTGCGAGTTCCGCAGACGCGCCGCCGCCATGCAGTTGTATCTGCAAACCGTTGCCGCCATGCAGGTACTGCCCGAACCGCCGTACGTCACGTATCGCCTCGTCACGCTCGACGGAGGATCCATTCACCTCGGCTTTCTGGTTTCGCGGCACGAACTGTGGTACACCCTACCGCGCGGTTCGAGCTCCGGAACCGCATGGAGCGTAGCGCATCGCACCTCGGATTCAGCCAGCATGGTCATCGATCGTGCCGGACAACGTTACGTTTCCAATCGCTCGTTCTTCGATCCGACGTGGTACGGTGCGTACCACAGCATGCATCATGGGTTATTCTTCCTCGCCCAATCGAACGGCGGCGCGCTGCAACCGACGCAGCGACCCGTGCCTACCCCCGCACCGACGCCGACGCCGAATCCCTCGCTCAGAGTGATCGCAGTCACGAACGCCGACAGTGCGCTGTACAAGGTGCGCGACCGTGGATCGGCTACGTGTCCGAACGGCGACCCCGGGCACGCGCTCGAGTTCGACGCACGAGGCGATCCCGCAACGTATCAGCTTGCTGCGGCAACGGTCGATACGACCAATAAACTCTTCTGTATGATTCGTTTCACCGATCCGGACCAATGGCTCGGTATAACGGATTCAGACGAAGAATATTACGGCGAACTCGGCGGTTACTGGATTCGCGTTGGAGGCACTATTATACGGCGCACCGACCCCAGCAGGATCGGTCTGAGCATACTCTTCTCGCTCGGCCTCATGAGTCCGATGCAGCAGCAGATGCGGGAAGGCGCGTTTATGAACACTCGTACGTACAACGTGCAGTATCAGTTCACCGAGATCGCCTTTCCGCAAACGGAACCGGACGATTTCTTCGTGATACCGTCGGGACAATGAACGCGTGAACAAACTCGTCATCGTGGCCTTCGCCGTTCTCGCGTTGCTCGCCGCGAGCGCCGGTGCACGAGCAAATGTCGATTCCGCAACGCAGCTCTACGTGGATACCGTCGCGGCGATGCAGGCACTGCCGCAGCCGCCGTTCGTAACGTATCGACTGGTCACCGAGTCCGACACCGGGCTACAGGTTTCGCTCGAGGTGCACGACCACGACGTGTGGCTGCACTTCGCCCCCGGTAAACGCGTCACAACCTGGAGCGTCGCGCATCGCGCGAGCGATTTTCGCAGCCTGATCGTCAGCGACAGCGGCAACGACTACGTTACCAACCGCGCCTTCTTCGATCCCACCTGGTACAGCGCGTATCACGCTATGCGTACCGGCATGTTCTTCGACGCGCCTTCGCACACGCAACCCGACCAACGCGCGGTGCCCACGCCCGCACCCACGTTTACGCCGGACAGCACGTTGACAACGATCGCGCAGACGGCAGCTGCCGTCTCCACGCTCTACACCGCGCGATTTCGCGGCGTCGGCAAGTGCCCCAACGGTGATCCAGGCCGCGTGCTGGAATTTACGCCAAGTGGGCCCGCGATGCAGTATCAACTCACGGGCGCCGTTGTCGACGTACCGGCGCATCTTTTCTGCGTGATGATATTCACGCTTCCGTCACTCGACGGTACGCCGCTCACCGACGTTCAGTTCTATGGCGAACGAGGCGGCTATTGGCTCCGCACCGGCGGCGAGTTCATCCGCACGACGAGCAGAGTTGTGACGAGCCCTCAGATTGCCGACATATCCCCGCCGGACGTTCCGGGGGCCGCGCCGCAAGGCGTCGCGGGGATTCCGCCGCCGAATATCTCGTCCACCGTACGCACAACGGCCACGTTGCGCTACCAACTCACGAAAATGGCCTTCCCGCAAATCGTACCCGAGGACTTCTTCGTCCCACCCCCCGGCCAATAAATGCCGATCGCGCTCCGCGCACGAACATAAACAGAGGGCCGCGCGACAACGCTTCGTCATGCTGAGCGGAGCGCAGCGGCGTAGCCGCTCAGCATGACGAGCGCAATGCCCTCGTTGCGCGCG
>CAJDWF010000020.1_pt1 | contig 28096 bp, 30 predicted proteins | sample 7391541 | NCBI WGS metagenome assembly CAJDWF01 (sample SAMEA7055727, study PRJEB34461) | soil metagenome | biome: terrestrial ecosystem; feature: Peninsula; material: soil | place: Antarctica | collected 2016
AAAACCCTGCTTCAAGCGGACGATCGCCGAAGGAATCATATAGCGCTCGAAGGGATCCAGGCCGCGCGCTTGCAGCGCCTGCATGCGCGCCGCCACTAGCGGATCTGCGGGCGAGGGAAACGGCAAGCGGTCGATGATGACGCACGATAAGCGTTCGCCGGCGACGTCGATGCCTTCCCAAAACGTGCCCGTGGCGAAGAGCACGGCATGCGGCGTGGTGCGAAACCACTCCAGCAGCCGCGCACGCGGAAGCTCGCCCTGCGTCTTGAGCGGAAAGGCGATGCGCGCGCGCACCAGCGCATGCACTTCGCGCAGACGCGCATGCGACGTAAAGAGCACGAACGCGCGTCCGCGCGTGCGGTCGAGACACTCCTCGATCAGCGGCGCCGCGCGACGCGCAAAATCGGGGCTCTTGGGATTGAGCTCGCGCGGCGCCACGAAGAGCCGCGCCTGCGACGCGTAGTCGAACGGCGATGGCGCCACGAGTTCTTGCGCCTCGTCAACGCCCAACGACGCGCGCAGAAACGCGAACGAATCGCCTTCCGCCAGCGTGGCGCTGGTGAGCACCACGCTCTGCGTGTGCGCAAAGAGCGCCTGCGACAGAAACCGACTCACGTCGAACGGCGCACTGTTAACTTCGAAACGGCCATCGTAATCCGAGCGCTCTACCCAGGCGATCGCATCTTCGCCGGGCAGTTGCGCGCGTTCGACCGCGGTCTCCTGCGCTAAGATCGCGCGCATGGCCAGGTCGCGCCGCCGCTCGGCCTCCGCATCGTTATCGGGTTTGCGTTTGAGCGCGCCGTGCCAGTTGGCGTTGAGCCAGTTCTCCAACCCGAAAAGCGATAACCGCAACGCGTCGAGCGCCGGCGGCGCGTCGTCGTTATCGCGCAACGGATAGCGGTCGCCGGGAACGCGCGCCAGTGCCGACTCCAAACCGCGCACGCCTTCGTCGAACTGCGCGTCGAACGACTTGGGCAGATCGTACGCACGATGCAGTTTGCGCAACATACGATTGACCGATGCACGCGAGAGCGTCGCGGTAAGCGCCGCCGTGGCCCAGCGCTCGCACTGGTGCGCTTCGTCGAGCACCACGTAGTCGTACGGTGGCAGCAGCCCACCGCCCATCGCCAGATCTAAAAAGAACAACGCGTGGTTGACGACGATGATGTCTGCGTACTTCGCCTCGTCGCGCTTCTTGAAAAAGAAACACTCGCGGAAACGCTCACAGTACTCGCCAACGCAATCGTCAGCGTCGGCATCGAGTTGCTCCCACTCGTCGGAACTCGGAACGAACGGTAGTTCCGCACGATCGCCGGTCGCGGTACGATCGGCCCACTTCCACAGCTTTTCCATGCTGCTCGACGATGCGATGAGGCGATCGGCGCGCATGCGTTCGAACTTCTGCTTGCAGAGATAGTGGCTGCGCCCCTTGACCAGCGTCACGCGCGCGCGCAAATCGAGCGCGCTTAGCATTTGCGGAATGTCTTTGTTGTAGAGCTGCTCCTGAAGTGCGATCGTGCCGGTGGAGATAACGACTTTCTTGCCGCTGCGCAGCGCGGGCACCAGATATGCAAACGATTTGCCGACGCCGGTGCCGGCTTCCACGATCGTGTGCATGCCTTCTAAGAAGCCGCGCTCGATCAACTGTGCCATCTGCACTTGCCCCGGGCGCGGCTCGAAACCCGGCAGCACGCGGTCGAGCGGACCGCCGGGCGCGAAGACGGCGTCGATCGTTTCGATCATGGTCCGTGCGCGGGCGGCGGCTGCACTTCCGATTCAATTTCGGCGCCGGTAGCGGCGTCAACCACGTGCGCGCGTGCGCGGCGCGGCGGGAAATAGATCGCGTACGTCAGGACGAATCCGGAGAGCAAACCCCCCACGTGGCCCTGCCACGAAATGTCGGGAACGGCGAACGTGAAGATCAGGTTGAGGACCAAGATACCGACGTTCGCTTTCACCAACTGCATGCCGGGTTTGCCGAGTTTAAATCCGATCGCAAAGAGCGCGGCAAACAAACCAAAAATCGCGCCGCTGGCGCCCAGCGTCGGAACATTGGGCGCGGACAGAAAGGTAACGGCAAGACCCGACACGATCAGCGAGAACGCATAAATGACGAAGGTGCGCAGCGACCCGACGATGCTTTCGATGAAGCGCCCAACTACCCACAGCGAGAACATGTTCACGCCGATATGTACGTAGCCGGCATGCAAAAAGGCGCTCGTTACGATGCGCCACCACTCACCGTACTCCAACACCAACTGCGGCACTAACGCGCCGGCGTTAATAATGGACTGGTCGCTATTGAGCGCTCCGACGGAGAGTTCGTAGAGAAACGCCAAAACGTTGATCGCGATGAGCGCGACCGTCACGGAAGACGAACGACGCGCGATCACGCGGTGACGGCTTCGCCTTCTACGATGACCATACGCGCAAGCTCCAGCGAGATCGCGTGGTCTTCTTTGCCCACACGCACCGTCATCGGGCCACCTAACGGTGCCTTCTCTTTAATCGCAACCGCCGCGCCGGGGCGCAAGCCGACGTCGCCGAGGTAGCGCAGAATCTCGGGTGCCTGTTCGGTCACGCCGCACACGATTGCACGAGCGCCCGTTTCCATCTGCGCCAGCGGCACGCCGATGCGCACGGGATCGCTCAGGTCTTTCGGCGGAATCGGGCGACCGTGCGGGCACGTTTTGGGGTCGCCGAGATAGGCAACGAGGCGTTCCTCGACGTTGTCGGAGATCGCGTGTTCGAGCATGCACGCTTCGGAGTGAATTTCGTCCCAACCCATGCCGAGCACGTCGGCCAACAGCACCTCAGCTAGCCGATGGCGCCGCAGCACGCGCACGGCGATCGCCAGACCCTGCTGTGTGAGCTTCACTTCGCCGCGAGCCACGTGTTCCACATAGCCGTCGGAGGCGAGCTTCTTGAGCATGCCCGAGACCGATGCGGGCGCCACGCCCAGCTCCGAGGCCAGCCCGGACGTGGTGACGCCCGGCCCCTCGCGCTCTAGGCGATAGACGCCCTCGAGATACTCCTCGATGGACTCGGCGAAATGACTATGTCCCGACATATCTTCTCTTAACTTCGCGCTGCGTCGGTGAGTTCCGCGCAGGCGGCACGCAGACGCTCGCGCATGCGCGTCTTGCGCTCCTGCGAGGCAAAGCTCGCCTCGACGGCGTTGGAGACGAACCGCGCCACAGCCGCGTGCCCGGCGATGCCCGCCACGTAATCGTACTCGGCCGAGATCGACGTGCTGAAGAGCGCCGGGTCATCGGCGTCCATCGTTACCAGGCAGCCGGCTGCATCGAGTTCGAGAATCGGATGCGGCCGCTCACGCGACGCGACGCCGGTGAAAAAGTTGGACGTCGGACAAAGCTCCAGCGGAATCGCGCGGTCCGCTAAGAGACGCACCACGCCCGCATCTTCGAGCGCGCGCACGCCATGCCCGATCCGCTCCGCTTTCAGAATCTCCACTGCGTCGCGCACCGACTGCGCCCCAGCCGCTTCGCCCGCATGCGCGACGGTGTGCAGACCGCGGGATCGCGCAAAAGCAAACGCATCCGCGTAGAGCTCGGGCGGATACTTCGCTTCGTCGCCGCCCAAGCCGATGCCGATGACGCCGAGATCGGTTAAGTCGGCAGCAAACGCCGCCGTGCGCATCGCACTCTCCACGCCGAAGTTGCGCGTGAGATCCACGATGAGTTCGTAACGAACGTCGCTGCTCGCGGTTGTATCGTCGAGCGCTTCGCGTACCGCTTCCACACACGCGCGCAGATCGATGTCTTTGTGAAAGAACTGCCACACCGACGGCGAGATGAAGAGTTCGCCGTACATCACGTTCTGCGCCAGCGCATCCTGTGCGAACTCGCGCGCGAGCCGCGCGTAGTCTTCCGGCTCGCGCAGAGAACGGCTTACCGCTGCGAACGTGAGCAAAAACTCGCCGAAGTTCTCGAAGCGATACACATCCTCGATCGGCGGAGGCGCAGCAGCGACAGCGGGCTCGAAGGCCTCGCCGCGCACGGGCCGATAGGTCGTGGTCACGCCGTGCTTAGCGGCGAGCTCGACAAATGTCGCCGCGCGCAGTGTCCCTTCGAGATGGCAATGTAGGTGAACTTTTGGCAGCACTCTGCCCCCTTCGGAAGGAACGAGGTCAGCTCCGTCCTAATAGCCAATGTCGTCGCCGCGGGGTGGAGCAGCCCGGTAGCTCGTCGGGCTCATAACCCGAAGGTCGCAGGTTCAAATCCTGCCCCCGCAACCATGTAAGGGTCCAACAACGGGAACGTTGTTGGACCTGTTTCTTTTTCTGCATATAGTTGCAAACGTGTGGCAACAATTCGGACTGAAGTCGTTGGGGCCGAAATTTCCTTATTGGACCTGACGCACAACCAAGAAGAGGCCGATAACGCTACGTCATCAGGCCTGTTTTTTCTCCGGTAGACGCGACTGCAACAGGAAGCCGTACGCCATGGCGGTCGCGGCGTCGCTGACCGCGCGTATCGTGCGCTCCCGGTCGCCGTCGCAGGTGTCTTCGATCGTCATCAGCGCCTCAATCCCGAGCAGCGTACTGAGGCTGCGCGTCATGAGCACGTAGATCGGCGGTTCGACGTTGCCTCGCAACGGGTCGAACACGGCGTCGAAGGCACCGATCCACGAATCACTGTGCAGCGGCGCATTCCCCGCGAGGTTCTCGCCGAGAGACCGTTCGAGCGTCACCGCAAGCATCGCGCTCAGTTGCGCCGCACGATCGAGCATGAGGGGCACGGCTTGCCGGAAGATGCGCTCGACCCGCCGCACGGGATCGCGTTCGGTAGCGCCGTTTACGATGGCCGCGATCGACGCGATCAACGGCTCCACGGCGGCTTCGGCCAGGAGGGCCTGCTGCGAGGCGAAGTAGCGGTAGGCGGTGGTCCGCGAGACGCCGGCGCGGTCGGCCGCTTCGGCGACTCCGGGAGCATGCCCCTCGCCCACAAGCTCCCGAGCCGCCGCCAGCAAGTCGCGCCTGGTCCGGTTGCGCTGCAATTCGCGACCGGGACGCCTATGGATGGCCTCTTGACGTGGGATCATAATGCCTTTATAGTACTTCGGTACCACAGCAAATCCCTTCACAGGAGTTTGACGGCCATGAGCGTCACGTTTCAGGTTATCTGCCCACCCTGCGGCGAGGTATTCTCTTCCGCCACCGACGACGAACTCGCCGAGATCACGCGGACCCACGCCCGCGAAAAGCATCGCATGGCCATCTCGCGGGACGAGGTCATGTCGCGTATAACGCGCGTCGTGAATAAACCATCGGCCGAAGTCGACCGCCGTCGCCGCATCCATCACGTGCCCGCAGGCGGCGGCCCGTGCATCGCGGATGCGCGCCAGACGATGTATCTCAAGTTGACCGCGACCGAGTCCGGTGGCGAGCTGACGGTCATCGAAGACATCGTCGCGCCGCAAACCGGACCGCCGCTGCACGTACATGCCGTCGAAAACGAAGCCTATTACGTGCTCGAAGGCGAGTTCGAGTTCACCAGCGGCGACGATACCGTTCGCGGGGGCCCCGGAACGTTCGTTCATTCGCCGCGCGGCATTCCGCATCGCTATCAGAACATCGGCGAAACAGACGGCCGGCTGCTCTTCAGTTTCACGCCCGGCGGAATCGAAGCGTTCTTCCAGGAGCTTTCCGACAAGAAGGCCGCCGATCCGAAAGCCATGACGGAGATTGCCAGCAGACACGGCATCACGATCCTCGCTCCCGGCGGATGAGCGCGGAACGGCTCTACTCTAAGGTGGAATGCGTCTTGTCGGACTTGCGGTCTCCGCCTGACCTTAAAAACACCGCTTATTTTGAACCACCTCGGTCTTCTAGGCGGCGTTGTTGGGCCAAAATCCCCTTATTGGACCTGAGCCCCCGCAACCAATGTAAGGGTCCGACAACAGCACTGTTGTTGAACCCTTTTTTATTTTATTCAGCCAGGTCATCCGCGCATGGCGCAACGTTTTGCACGCCTCCCGGTCGGTCAGCGAGGGTTCTGATATCGACGTTGCCGTTCTGCGCGTCGACTGGGTCAAAGACAGCGCCGGTAGCGCTCGCCAGCGCACCGCTGGACGCGCAATGGAAAGCGAAAGTGAAACGCCCGTCCATGCAGATCGCATGTAACGGGCGTTCTCCAATCGTCGGGCCGCGCCCCGCGTTACGTTACTAGCGTCGCTCGCAGAAGAGCGCGCCGTTGCTGTTGCCGACGCTTCGGCTGCGGCACTGCTGTACGTTGAGCGAGGTGGTCCGATAACCATGACCGGTGCTGCACGATGCCGTCAGCACCGAGCCACTCATGCGACCGTTGTTGCAGCTGCCTTGCCAACTGCCTGCGGGCAGCCCCGCATAATTGTCACGGTCCGAATTGCCACGGTTCCAATGGTGGCGATGGCCCTTACCGCGGTAGTCGTTATCCCGGTCGTTGCGGCTGTTCTCGCAGAAGAGCCGACCGTTGGAGTTGCCCAGCTGCCCGCCGGGACAACTGCTGAGATTGAAGCTCGTGCGGTGATACGAGCCGCCGTCGGCGCGGCAGCGTGCGGTGAGCACGTCCCCGCGGACGTAGCCATTCTGGCAGCTGCCCTGCCAGGAACCACCGGGAAGATTGCGGCTCTGGGCGACAGCGGGCACCGAGGCCGCCCCCGCGATGAGCGCACCAGCAAGTGAAGCAATGAGAAGCGTTCGCATAAATCGGATCCCTTTCCGCATGATAGCGTGCCACCCTAGTACCCATCCCGGGCGGGTGTTGCACGCTGCACCGCCAGGCCGCAGCGGGCCATGGTCCATTCCAATGCGCGCCAGAAGCGTACGGCGTCGAGCAGCGGGTTGAGCGCATTCGTAAGCGTGCAGTAACGTACTTCACAGAACCAGGTACGGCTGCCACGCATGAACGTGCGCGAACGCGAGCGCCGCGGCAGCGACGACGGCGAGGCCGATACACACACGGTTCGCCTCCCAGTATCCACCGGAGCGCATTTTGCCCGGATGACGATGATGGTCGATGTTGGGAAGAACGATCCAGTCGTTCAAGAGCTTCGAGCGCGTCGGTGCGGTCCACGTGTCCTCGACCCAATGCATGATGCCGGTTATCAAATCCGTCATCACGATGCATGCGATCACCCAAGCGGCGTTTTCGAGCGTTGCGTACATGCGTTTTCCTCTCGGCAAGTGTTTATCTCACTCTCGTCGCGCATGCGTACGCAAATCGTCCGTAGAACTACGGAACGAAGCCTTCTACTCGCTCGTGTCCGCCGAAGGGACGCGCTCCCACGGTTCGATCGGTCCGCGTATAACGCGAAAGAGCGGATGAGTCTGGATTCTACGCAGTCGACACAACAGATCACCGCGCTCGGGATCGCGCACATTCAATTTTCGCAAAAGATGCCGCACCTCGTAGGCGACTTGTCCGTTGGTAACGGTCAGCGCGCTTGGATGAAACGACCAGTCGATCTTATCGCGCGCGAAGCGATAACCGCGCCGCTGCCCTTCGCAATGAACCTCGGCAAGGAATTGATTGATTGCGTCGTGCGGTCGCGCCGAAGCCTTGAAGCGCAGCAGCTGCGGATGACGCGCGTATGCGGCCGTTTTCCTGTCAAGCACGTGTTGCGCCAGAAGACCCTCACGCCAGAGCGCGACGAGCCCCTTTGCGTCGAGATACTTTGGGTGCAGCGACCAGAGGCGCATGGCCGTCAGCTCGCCTCAGTCGGTTACGGGATAGAGTTTCCAGCCAAGTTCCTGCGCGAGCTGCACGGCCATGCCGCCGGCGGGAACGACGGTGAAGCCCGGCAGCACGTTTGCCATCCATTCCGCGACGATATCGGCGTGAGCGATTCCGGAAGAGCGCACGAACCCGGCGGAGACTCCGCCGATCGCGTTGTGACACACTAAGAAGCGAGCGCCGCGCGCGCGCAACGCATCCGACGAGTAGTCGTGATACATGCCGCTCGTATCGTTCGGCCCGGCGGAGGGATCGAGCGGTCCCCACGCTGCGCGCGTCGGGTTTCCGCGTGCCGGTGCGCCGGTACGATCGACGATATGGAATGTCTGAGCGATGCGATACTTCTTCCACATCGCATCGTTAAGCGCGAAGACGATCGGTCGCGAAATCAGCACCGCCGCAACCGCCAGCGTTTCGCGCTTCGGCGCGACCTCGAGCGCAAATTCGTAGGCGTTCCAGGCGTTAACCATGCGCATACAAATGGTCGCGGTACCCGGCGCGCCCAGTAAATCGGGGTTGGAAAGAAACAGTTGTTTGTGCGCGGCTGAGTTATCGAGGACGCGCATCATCGCCGCGTGATCGTACTGCCCGCGCAGCAACACCGGCGCGTACGGACGACCCTGCGTGCCGCCTGCCGCGGGTTGCGTTGCCGCAATGGACGACGCGGTCGAGCCAGCTAGCGCAGCAGCGGCCGCCGAAGCCGCAAAAAACGTCTTACGATTCATACCACCGGTTTCGCGAACAGTTGGCTGTTTCCTTAGCCCCCACGTTCTGACGGAGGCGTGAGGATGCGTAGCGAAAGGCGAGCGGGCATGCGTGAGCTCTTTCGCGATCGCGAGTTTCTTGCCTATTTTTTTGCTCGGCAGAACAGCCGCCTCGCATACAGCATCGAAGCGGTTGCGATTTCGTGGCAAATTTACGGACTGCGGCATAGCGCCTTCGACCTAGGACTGGTGGGTCTAGTCCTCTTTCTGCCGCAGCTACTGCTCGCAATTCCCGCCGGCATCATCGCCGACCGATTCGATCGACGCATCGTCTGCGTGCTGTGCGCTCTGGGCGATACCGCGGCGCTGCTGCTCTTCGCCGCGCTCGTGCTCACGCACACGCGCGTTATGGGCTTCTATCTTAGCGCGATTGCGATCATCGGAATTTCGCACAGCATCGGCGATCCCGCCGAACGCGCACTGCTGGCCAGCATCGTGAGCGCGGCAAAGTTCGTACGCGCCAACGCTATGTCCACCTCGGTCACGCAAGTCATCACGATCGCCGGACCCGCGCTTGGCGGCGCGTTGATTGCGATCGGCGTACCTGTAGCACTCGTGGTGGCCGCTGCATTTTACTCCGGTGGGGCGTTGGCGCTTTCATTTCTTACGCCCCGCCCGGTCACCGAACGCGTCGTCGGCCTCAAAGCCGCGATCGGGGGTATCCATTTCATCGCGCAAAACCCGATCGTGCTGGCGGCGATCTCGCTGGATCTCTTTGCGGTACTCTTTGGCGGGGCCACGGCGCTCTTGCCGATTTATGCCGTGAAAATTCTGCACATCGGGGCGATCGGATACGGCATCATGAGCAGCGCGCCTGGGATCGGCGCGATGATCGTGGCATTTCTCATCGCGCGCCGTCCGATCGCGCGCGGCGCGGGGCCGCTTCTCCTGTGGTGCGTTGCAGGCTTCGGCGTCGCGACCATCGTGTTCGGTGTATCGCACAACCTGGCGCTCTCGCTACTGGCACTCGCGGCAACGGGCGGCTTCGATGTGGTGAGCGTGGTGATTCGCAACGCGCTGGTGCAACTCAACACGCCCAACCCGATGCGCGGGCGCGTGAGCGCCATCGAAAACATTTTCATTGGCGCCTCCAACCAGCTCGGCGCCTTCGAATCGGGGACCGTGGCCGGCTTCATCGGCCCCGAGCTCTCCGTTGCGCTCGGCGGAGTCGCCACGCTGGTGGTCATCGGGCTGTGGATTCGTCTCTTCCCGGTTCTCGCGCGATACGACCGCCTGGGCGAATGAAAATCCAAGGCCGAGCGGGAAACCGGACCGCATGAAAATCCAGCATCTTCTGGCCTTCGCGCTGGTAACGTCGCTGACCGCGATCGCTCCCGCCTCCGCCGCTACCACCTCGTACGCCCTCAACGGTGGCATCGAGAACCTTAACACGCTCAAGACCCAGATTACTACATACTACACGTCGGGCAAACAAGAGGCCGACGTCGCGAAGGTGTACGCGCATGCGCGCGCCTACGTCGCGATGCGACTAAATGAAGGCGTGAAGAAACCGGCGGTCGTGCTGGATGTCGACGACACGATGCTTTCAAGCTATAACTACGACAACGACCACGACTACGGATACAATTCGAAAACGTGGCATGAGTACGAACGCGACTTCAAGTTCCCGGCGATGCCCGCCGCGCTGGCGTTCACGAAGTGGGCGCAATCACAAGGCGTCGCGCTGTTTTACGTCACCGGTCGTCCGACTGCCGAATACGACGTCTCCCTGGCAGAGCTCAAAGCTGCCGGGTTTCCGGTGCCGGTCAAGCTCGTGCTGCGTCCAGCATCGGCGAAGGGTAAGTCGGTGATTCCATTCAAGTCCGGTGCGCGCCACGACATCGCGAGCGAAGGTTACACGATTCTAGCAGCGATCGGGGATCAATGGAGCGATTCGCTCGGCGGCTTCACCGAACGCGAATACAAGTTACCAAACCCGATGTACTATTTGCCGTAACGCTAGAGTACGCCGAGCTCTTTTCCTACGGTGTAGAAGGCGGTTAGGGCTTTGTCCATTTCGGCGTGGGTGAGTTTGGCGCTGATCTGGACGCGGATACGGGCGGTGCCTTCGGGCACCACCGGAAAGCCGAAGCCGGTTACGAACACGCCGCGCTTGAGCAAAGCGTCGCTCATGGCGATTGCAAACGCGGTCTCGCCGACGATGATGGGCACGATCGCACTCTCGCCGGGCAGCGGCTTGTAACCGATGCGCTCCAGCCCAGCGCGAAAGTATGCCACGTTGTCGTGTAAACGCTTCACCATCTCGGGACGCGCATCCAGATACTCGATCGCGGCAAGCGCGCTGCACGCCACCGTCGCCGGAAGCGCGTTCGAGAACAATTGCGGGCGTGACTTCTGAATCAGCGTTTCGATCAACGCCTTGCTACCAGCCACGAAGCCGCCCGCAGCGCCGCCTAACGCCTTGCCCAACGTACTGGTAATGACGTCCACTTCGCCGGTCAGGCCGAAGTGTTCGATCGTACCGCGACCCGTTTTCCCCATCACGCCGGTTCCGTGCGAATCGTCCACCACCGTTACCGCATCGTAGCGCTTTGCCAACGCCACGATCTCAGGCAAGTTCGCCAAATCGCCTTCCATCGAAAACACGCCGTCGGTCACGATCACGATTGGCGCGCAGCCCGCGACGGCTTTGAGCTTTGCCTCCAAATCCGCCATGTTGGCGTGCTCGAAGCGTTCTCGCCGCGCCTTAGTCGCCATGCGCGTGCCGTCGATGATCGACGCATGGTTCAACTCGTCGGAAACGATCGCGGACCCCTCGCCGCAAATGGTAGGGAACAACCCCGTGTTCGCGTTCCAGCACGACACGAACGACAGCGCTGCCTCCGTGCCGAGAAACATTGCGATGCGCTCTTCCAAATCGCGATGCACGTCGAAGGTGCCGCAGATGAAACGCACCGACGCCGTGCCAGCGCCGTATTTGTCGAGACCCGCTTTGCCGGCCTCGATCACTTCGTGCTGATCCGAGAGCCCGAGGTAATTATTGGATGAAAGCACGATCACGTCGCCGGCTTCTTCCATGTGGACTTCGGGCGCCATCGGCGTGGTGATATGCCGCAAATGCTTGTAGGTACCGGCAGCTTCCAGCGCATCCAACTCCGTACGCAGCCGTTCGTTAAACGCGCGATTCATTCGCGAACTCCCGTAACGTCCAAAACGATCTTCGCCGCCTCGCCGCTCTTCATCAGCGCGAACGCGCGGTCGTACTCCTCAAACGGCAACACGTGCGTGATGATCGGCCGCAAATCGACGCGACCCGATTTCACCAGCGCCTGCGTTTGGTACCACGTTTCGAACATCTTGCGTCCATTGATACCCAAAACCGTGAGTCCTTTGAAGATGATTCGCTCCGCTAGGTTCAAGTTGACGTTATTGGACGGAATGCCCAGCAGTGCCGCGCGGCCGCCGTTGCGCAACATGTGCAGGCCGGCGTCGATAGCAGCAGCGCTGCCCGACATTTCCAGCAGCACGTCGACCCCATCGCCGCCGGTGCGGCGTTGAACCCTTTCCACCACCTCGGGGTCGGCACCGTCGAACACCTCGTCGGCGCCTAAGCGTTTGGCCATTTCCAGTTTGGCGGGATTCACGTCGATCGCATAGACCGTGGCGGCGCCCGCGGCGCGCGCGACCGGTATCGCCATCAGCCCGATGGAGCCCACACCGCTAATCGCTACGCTCTTGGTGGAAACGCCCGCCGACATGACGGTGTGCACCGCGTTGCCCAACGGATCGAAGATCGCTGCGTACTCGTCGGGAATTGCGGGATCGAGCTGCCAAACGTTATGCGCCGGCATCGCGATGTATTGCGCGAATGAGCCGTCCCGATCCACGCCAATTATCTGCACGCTCTTGCAGATGTACTCTTCGCCGGTGCGGCACAACTCGCAAGTGAGATCTGCGATATGCCCCTCGGCCGAGACACGGTCACCCACCGCAACGCCGCGCGCCGCCGCGCCGACCGCGACGACGTGACCCATGAACTCGTGACCGATGACCAGCGGCGGCCTCACGCGATCCTGCGCCCACTTATCCCACTCGTAGATATGCGCATCGGTACCGCAGATGCCGGCCTTCTCCACCCGTATCAGTACATCGGTTGGGCCGATCTCCGGTACCGGAACATCGCATAATTCGAAGCCCGGTCGCGGTTTCGTCTTGCAGAGCGCCTTCATTATATTCGTCATATTCGTCATATCTATCCGTAGCGGCCCGTAATGTAGTCCTCGGTGCGCTTGTCCTTAGGCTGCGTGAAGATGGCGTTGGTACTGCTGGTTTCGATCAGTTCGCCCATCAGGAAGAACGCCGTATAGTCGCTAATGCGCGCCGCCTGTTGCATGGAGTGCGTGACGATCACCACGGTGTAATCTTTTTTCAGTTCGCCGATGAGGTCTTCGATCTTGCTGGTGGCAATGGGATCGAGCGCCGAAGCCGGCTCGTCCATCAGAAGCACTTCGGGATCCACCGCCAGACAGCGCGCGATGCACAAGCGCTGCTGCTGGCCGCCCGAAAGTTCGAGCGCGGATTTATCGAGACGATCTTCGACTTCGTCCCACAGCGCAGCACGGCGCAGGCTGCGCTCCGCGATCTCTGCCAGCTTCGCGCGATTACGCTCGCCGTGAATGCGCGGTCCATATGCCACGTTTTCGAACACGGTTTTCGGGAACGGGTTGGGATGCTGAAAGACCATGCCGACGCGATGGCGGATTTCAACCGGATCCACGTCGGATCCGTAGATGTCCTCGCCGTCGAGAATGACGCGTCCTTCTACCCGAACGTCGGGCTGCAGGTCGTGCATGCGGTTGAGCGCGCGCAGAAACGTGGACTTGCCGCAGCCCGACGGCCCGATGAGCGCCGTCACGCGATTCTGAGGCACGCGTAGCACCGCATGTTTCACCGCGTGAAATGCACCGTAATACACGTTGAGATCGTCGACTTCGACTTTGATCTCGTGCATCTCGGGCTCGGGTTTGGGATTCATAAACGAGAGCACGAGGCTACCTTTTCTGCGTCATTACGACGTTCCCGTTAAGCGCTTCGAGAGGCTGCGCCCGACCAGCCGCGCGCTCAGGTTAAAGATCAGCACCATGGCCAGCAGCACCAGCGCGGAGCCGCTGCCGATCTTATCGGCGTCCGGCACCAAGCTTTCGGAGTGCGTGTACCACAGATGTACCGAGAGTGTCTCCGCTTCGCGAAACGGGTTGAGATCGTAGGCTGACGCGCCGGCCGAAACGCTGACCCCGGCGGTAAAGATCAACGCTGCGGTTTCGCCGAAGATACGCCCGGCGATCAGCACGATGCCGGTGGTCAGTTGCGCGATCGCGCTGGGAAGCACGACGCGGCGAATCGTCTGCCATTTGGTCGCGCCCAACGCCATGGAACCCGCGCGGTAACTCGTGGGCACCGACGCCAGTGCCTCTTGCGTCACGCGCATCAACGCCGGCAAGTTCAGCAGCGTTAGCGTGAGCGCTCCGCCGATAGCGGTGAAACGCCAGCCCAACAAGTTAATGAACACGATCAATCCGAAAAGGCCCATAACGATCGAGGGAACCGTCGCAAGCGATTCGGCACAGAAGCGCACGATAGCGGTGAACGTGCCCGGCCGCGCATATTCCTGAAGATAGATTCCGCCCGAAATCGCGATCGGAGCCGTAAAGAGCAGCGTGAGCACCAAGATGTAAAACGAGTTGTAGATCTCCGGCCCCACGCCGCCGCCCGCCTTGATCTCGCTCGGCGGCGCGGTGAGGAAGTGCCACGAGATCGCCGGCGCGCCGAGGTACACGATGTACCCGATGAACAGTGCGAGCAACAGCAGCACCCACATTGCCGCCGCCCACAGAACCCCGGTCGCAATACGATCGATCAAACGACGAGACATCGTTACGCCTTTCGCATCGTAAGGCGTACCGCAACGATCAATCCCATCGCGATGATCAGCAGGAGTAACGCCATCGAAAACAGCGCATCGTAGAGAACCGAACCCGACGGCGCGCTGCCCATGTCGGTGATGATCTCCGTGGTCAACGTCGCGGTGGGACTAAAAATAGTATGCGGAAGAATGCCCGCGTTGCCGATGACCATCTGCACCGCCAGCGTTTCGCCGATAGCGCGCGCGATGCCCAAGATCACCGCCACCGTCAAACCGCTGCCCGCCGAGGGCAGCGTGACGTTGAAGATCGTCTGCCAGCGCGTTGCGCCCAGCGCCATCGAACCGTCGCGCATCGTCTTTGGCACCGTGCGCAGCGCGTCTTCGGAGAGCGCGATGACCGTCGGCAGAATCATCAGCGAGAGCACGATGCCGGCGGTAAAGAGTCCGAAGCCCGTTTGACTGCCGAGATGATCGCGTACCAGCGGCGCGAGCAGCGTGAGTCCCAGCCAGCCGAAAACGACCGACGGAATGCCCACCAAAATTTCCGATGCGGAACGAATGACGCTCGCTAATCGTTTGGGCGCGAGCTGCGAGAGAAATACACCCACCGCAATGCCCAGCGGTCCGCCGATACAGATAGCAAAGAGTGTGATCGCAATGGAGCCGACCACGAACGCCAATGATCCCGGGCTGCGCGCGTCCGGATTGAAGTGCGACGAGAAGAGAAACGTTAGTGGCGAGACGCCGTCCGCGTAGAACAGGCGCGTACCCTCGACTGCGAGATACAGCACGATCGCAAACATCGCGATCAATACCACGATGCTCGCGCAGAAAAGGACCGCCTTCGCGAAGCTTTCCTGTACGTTAGCTCGGGTGGTCGAAATGGAGATCAAAGCCCGTTTATGCTATCTCGCCCAGCGTAAGGCCCGTTTAACTATATATTAAGCAACCTTAAGATGCTGAGGTCGCGCCGGCTTTTGGCAACCGCACCGTGAACGTGGTGCCGCTGCCTAGCATGGAATCAGTCGTGATGCTGCCGCCGTGCGCATCGACGATCTGACGCACGATGGCCAGGCCCAGCCCCACGCCGGAGCTCTCGCGCGTGCGCGAGCGATCCACCACATAAAAGCGCTCGAATACGTACGGCAGGTCTTTATATGGAATGCCTGCGCCGGTATCGCGTACGCGCACCACCGCATCGCCTTCGTAGTACACATCCACGTTCACGCTGCCGCCTTCGGGCGTGTGGCGCAGCGCATTATCGATCAAATTCACAAAGATCTGAGCCAAACGATCCGCATCGGCCTCCAGCCGCACCGGCGCGAACGTGTGCAGCGCCAGTGCCACGCCCTTCTCGCGCGCGGCTTGCTCGAACGACGCCACGATCGGCGCGGCAACGCCGCCCAGCTCGATGTCGCTGAGGTGCAGTTTCAACTTTCCGGCTTCGATGCGCGCCTGATCGAGCATCTGTCCTACCAGGTCGCTCAAGCGATCGACCTGCGCGAGCGCCTGCGGCAAAAAGACGTCGGCAGTTTCCGGGTCCGGCGACGCGAGCACCGTTTCGAGCATCAGCTTAACCGATGAAAGCGGCGTGCGCAGTTCGTGCGAGACGTTCGACATGAAATCTTGACGCGCGCGTTCGAGCGCGACGATCTCGGTTTGATCGTCGGCCAGCACCAGCGCGCCCACCACCCCGCGCGCTTCTTCTGCCAGCGGATAGGCCGAAACCACATAGGTGCGATTGCCGGTTTTCCCCGGTACGATCAGGGGCCCTAACGACGCGTCGCCGGCCAGCGCCGCGTTGACGCGCGCTTCGAGCTGCAAGTTGGGAATCGCTTCGATGAGGTGCAGCCCTGGCGCGCGCGCCACATCGAATCCGAACACGGCGGCGGCGGCGGCGTTTGCAACGGTCACGCGCCCCGCGCGATCGACAAGAAGCACGCCCAGCGGCAGCGCGCGCACCAATCGATCGAACGCATTAGCCGATACGGGTTCCGGCCGAACGTCGCCGCGAGTCCAACGATTCAACGCGAGCCGCTACTCTTTAAACATGTATCCGCGGCTGCGCACGGTGAGAATGTGCGCTGGGTTGCGCGAATCGGCTTCGATTTTCTCGCGCAGCCATCGCACGTGCACGCTCACCGTTTGCTGCTCGCCTTCGAAATCGTAACCCCAGACTTTATCGAGCAGCGTCTGACGCGTCACCACACGTCCGGCATTTTCCATCAGCACGCGCAGCAGCGCAAACTCTTTGGGCGCTAGCGACACGGATTCGCCGCGCACGCGTAGCGATTGGCGCGACGGATCCAATACGATCTCGCCCAGTGCGATGGCTTCGTCGCGCTCTCCCGCGGTCGGAAGCGAGCGGCGCAGCCGCGCCTTCACGCGCGCCAAGAACTCGTGCAACGCAAATGGTTTGGTGACGTAATCGTCAGCGCCCAACTCGAACGCGAGCACTTTGTCGATCTCTTGATCTTTGGCGGTGAGCATGATGATCGGCACCGCAGAGAACTTCCGGATCTCTTTACACGCTTCGACGCCGTCGAGCACCGGGAGCATGATATCGAGCACGATAAGATCGGGCTCCTCGCGCTGCGCCATCGCGACCGCGTTGCGCCCGTCGCCCGCAGTGACCACGGTATAACCGCTGCGTTCCAGATTAAAGCGAAGCGTCTCCAAGATGGCCGACTCGTCGTCAACCACGAGAATTTTCTTGTTGAAGTCCGGGCTCCTCGTGAAGGTTCCTCGGCTGGTACCCAACGACGCGCTCATACTCTAACCACGTCGGCAGGACTTGCCCGGAAGATTAAGGCCCTCCTCCGCCGAAGCGTTATAGGCTACGATTCTCACGCTTGGAGGCCACCTGGAATGCCGTCAGCCACCCGTCGTCCCTCATTCGACGACATGAACCTCTCCACGGGCAAACGCGTTCGCCTGCATCGCCTGATGTACGAACACGGGCCCGCCAACGGCACCCTCATGCTGCTGCCCATCGATCAGGGTCTCGAGCACGGCCCGGTGGACTTTTTCAGCAACCCCGATTCGCTGGATACCGATTGGATCTATCGCCTCGCGGTTGAAGGCAACTTCTCGGGCATCGCGTTGCACATCGGCCTCGCGGAAAAGTACCACAAGGCCTATGCCGGCAGGGTCCCGCTGGTGCTTAAGATCAACGGCAAAACGAATCTGCCACCCGACGACGATGCGTTTTCGTCGCTCACGTCGTCGGTCGAAGACGCGGTGCGCCTAGGCGCCGACGCCGTGGGCTACACGCTCTACGTCGGCAGTGCCGCGCAAGACGTGGACATCGCGCAGTGCAACGACGTGCGCCGCGAATGTGAAAAGTACGGCATGCCGCTGATCATCTGGGCGTATCCGCGCGGCCTGGCTGTCAAAGCGAAGGGCGGCATCGACTCGCTCTACGCCATCGATTACGCGACGCGCGTGGCCTGCGAGCTCGGCTGCGACATCGTAAAGCTCAACGAACCCAAATGGGATGCGACGACCGCGGCAAAATCGCCCAAACCCTACGACACGCTCCAGTTCGACGACGTGCAAGGACTCTCAAAAGTCGTAAAGTCGGCCGGACGTACGCTGGTTCTCGTATCCGGCGGCAGCAAAATGGGAGATGATGCAACCATACACAAGGCTAAGGTTGCTATGGAGGCTGGGTGCGTCGGCATGATCTTTGGCCGCAACATGTGGCAGCGCAAATGGGACAACGCACTTTCGATGGCCTCGCAGATGCACGAGTTGATGAAAGGTTATGGACAGTAGTCCTTCGATCGAAGAACGCGTCAACGCGGCAATAGACAAGGTTCGTCCCGGCATCCAACTAGACGGCGGCGAAGTATGGCTCATACGCGTGGATGACGGAACCGCGTTCGTGCAGATGCTCGGCGCATGCGGCGGGTGTGCGGCCGCGAACATGACGCTCAAGGGAGCGATCGAGCGCGTCGTGCGTGAAGACGTCCCCGAAATACGCGAAGTCGTTCAAATATAAAAAAGAGCCCCGCTTACAAGCAGAGCTCTTCTTTCTTGCAGGCGCGCTGCTAGTGGCCGCCGGAGCAGCGCGAACAGTACCACACCACCGCACCTTCGTGCGGCTGCGGTACCATGTGCTCGCGTACGCCGCGGCGTCCGCAGTGCGCACACGCAAACGTGCGACCTACCGGTGCAGCATGTGACTTGCCGGCGCGCGCCATGAAAAATGCAGCAATGACGACCGCGATGGTCAGCACCCAAGGGCCGACGCCGAAAAACACGTCGAGATGATTTGCCGAAATAAGCGTGTTCATCGTCTACGCGGTCTTCTTGAAGAACTCGGCATTGATGTCGACGTAGTTCTGCCATTTGTCGGGCACGTCGGAGTCGGCGTAGATCGCCTCGACCGGGCAGGCCGAGACGCACGCGCCGCAGTCGATGCACACCTCGGGATCGATGTAGAGCATTTCGCTCTCATCGGTGCCCTGGATGCAGTCCACGGGGCAGACGTCCACGCAAGACTTGTCCTTGGTGCCGATACACGGTTCGGTGATGATGTAAGCCATGGTATGATTTTAGACCCCTCGGAGCGCCCCGCGCTAGCGGGAAAATCTGAGGAATATTAGCACCACCCGGCCTTTTAGCCTCTTGGCGGGCTCACACCACCGTTCTGCGCCCGCTGAGGGTCCGGATGATGAAGAGGAGCACTACGGCGCCGATGACCGCGCAGACCACACTGGGCAGGTTAAAGCCAGTTACACCAGCATGGCCGAAGAGATTGAAGATCCAGCCGCCGATGACCGCGCCGACGATGCCCACGATGATGTCGCCGATGATGCCGCCCGGCGCCTCACCCGGCACCAGAAACTTCGCGATGAGGCCCACGATCAGGCCGAAGACGATCCAAAAAATGATACCTGTCATGCGCTCGAATCTTCCCAGCCAGGCCGTGGACGAAACTCCTCGGCGATCGTGTGGGTAGACCGAAACATGGAGCACGGAAAACTTTGCATCTGCGATGCGTGTTCGAGACGACGTACGGCCGCAGCGGCGTTGCCGTTCTTGGGAGCCGCAATTGCTGCGGCGGGTTTGTTGGCCGGTAGCGCTGTGCTCGCGAGCCGCCTGCAGCGCGACGAAGGCGGCGCGTCGCCGCTTGATGACCTGGCTAAGCGCTTTCGCAGCGGCACGCCGACGCTCTCGTCCTTCTCGCGCGACCTCACCGATCTCGCGCGGCGCGGCAAGCTCGACCCCGTCGTCGGCCGCGAGGACGAGATCGACCGCGTGATTTCGATTTTAGCGCGGCGCAGCAAGAATAATCCCGTGCTGGTAGGCGAGCCCGGCGTCGGCAAGACTGCGATCGTGGAAGGCCTCGCGCAGCGCATTATAACGGGCACCGTGCCCGCAAGCCTGCGCGGCAAACGCGTTCTGGCGCTGTCGCTGGGGCCGCTTGTTGCCGGCACGAAGTATCGTGGCGAGTTCGAAGGCCGCGTAAAGCGGATCCTCGACGAAGTCAAGCGTGCGGCGCGCGATGTGGTGCTGTTCGTAGACGAACTGCACACACTGGTCGGCGCTGGCGCAGCCGAGGGCACGCTGGATTTAAGTTCGATGATCAAGCCCGAACTCGCACGCGGCGAACTGCAGTGCATTGGCGCGACCACGTTCGACGAATACCGCAAATACGTGGAGTCAGACGCCGCGCTGGAGCGCCGCTTTCAGCCGGTCATGGTGGCAGAGCCGACGATCGAACAGACCGTCGAGATCCTGCGCGGGCTGCGCACGGGCTACGCGCAGCATCACAACGTCACGATCACCGACGCCGCCGTAGAAGCCGCCGCCGCGCTCTCCGCGCGCTACATCGCGGACCGCTTCTTGCCCGACAAAGCTATCGACTTGATGGACGAAGCCGCTGCGACGGTCGCGCTTGCCAACAAGGGCGCGCAGTCGAGCCCGCCCGTAACGGCCGAACACGTGGCTGCAGTGGTAACGAAATGGACCGGTATCCCGCAGGCGTCGCTCTCCGAGGCGCAAGCTGGCCGTCTGCTCGATCTCGAAGCGACCCTGCGCAAGCGCGTCGTCGGCCAAGATGCCGCCGTCGCCGTGGTGGCCGATGCCGTACGCCGCGGACGCGCAGGCTTGCACGACCCGCGCAAGCCGTTGGGAAGTTTTCTCTTCCGCGGGCCCAGCGGTGTGGGCAAGACCGAACTTGCGAAAGCGCTGGCCGAAGCGCTCTTCGGCAGCGATGCCGCACTGGTGCGCATCGATCTCTCCGAGTTCGGTGAAGCGCAGAGCGTGTCGCGCCTGATCGGCGCGCCGCCCGGCTACGCGGGCCACGACGAAGCCGGTCAATTGACGGAAGCCGTGCGCCGCCGTCCGTACTGCGTGGTGCTCTTCGACGAACTCGAAAAAGCGCACCCCGACGTGGCCGCATTACTGCTGCAGGTTCTCGACGACGGCCGCGTGACCGATGCCAAGGGTCGCACGATCGACTTCCGTCATGCGCTCATCGTGCTCACCAGCAATTTAGACGATGCCGAACTCGCATTCGCGCTGCGTCCCGAACTGCGCAACCGCATCGACGACGTGGTGGCGTTTGCGGAACTGGGTTTGCCAGAAATCGAACGCATCGTAACGATCCACGTGGAAGGTCTCGCCGCGCGCTTAGGCGTCCGCGACGTGCAGTTACGCTTGGCCGATGGCACGCTTCGGCGCTTAGCCGAGCTCTCGATGCAAGCGGGCAGCGGCGCGCGCTACGTTGCGCGCACGGTTGCGCGCGAAATCTCCACGCCGCTCTCCACTGCGATACTTCGAGGTGAGCTGCACGCCGGAACAACAGCACAAGTCATGTACGAAAACGACGAGCTCGTAATTAGCGCCGCCTAACACATATATGAGGCAAAACGTATTCGCAAAAGCGAGCGGGACTGATGCATAGCAACATGAAACGTCATCCTTCGGAGGTTTCTCGCTATTATGAATGACGACCAAAAGATTTCACGCAAACAGATTCTCGCCGGGCTGATCATGCTGCCCGCATTCGCCGCCGTTGCCAGCACCGGCGCGCGCGCCGCCGCCAAGGCGTCGAAAAGTGCGGTAAAGTATCAATCTAAACCAGAGGGCGGCCACGACTGCAAAGGCTGCAAGTTCTTTAAACACGGCAAAACCGCAAAAGCCAACGGCACCTGCTCGGTCGTAGAGGGCAGCATCTCCCCCAACGGCTGGTGCGTCGCCTGGTCCAAGAAATAACCCACCAACCCTCGAAAAAAACAGAAACGTCTGCACCAATGCGGACGTTTCTATTTTTTTACGATGCTGGGGTGAGGATTGTCTTGATCGCGGCTTCGATGGCGGGCGGGTCCATTTCTCCGGTGACGATTTTCTTTACGATGCCGTCGCGGCCGATGAAGACGTGAACCGGTAAGCCGTTGACGGCGTAAGCGTCGCGCAACACGCTGTTGTTGTCCACGACCGTGGGGTACGTCAGGTTGTGTTCGGTGCGGAAGAGCGCAGCTTTGGCCGCGGTCTCTTGCTCGTCGACACCGACGACTACAAGGCCGGATTTCGAATATTTTTTGTAGAGCGTTTCGATGCTGGGGGCTTCCGCGTTGCACGGCGGGCACCACGATGCAAAGAAATTCAAATAGACGGGTTCGCCCTTCAAGTTCGCTTGCGAGAGCATCACGCCGAAGTCGCTCTTGAGCGCCCACGGCGGCGCAGGTGCGCCTTCTTTTGCAATCGAGGGGTTCGCACCGCTGCCGCCGCACGCGGCGAGCAGCAAGGCGACCGTCGCAGCGGCGCATCGGATCATCATCTTCATGCTTCATCCATACGACGGATAGGCCACGGCTTCCGCGTCCGAGCGCATCTGTGCCATCAATTCGTCCGCCGATGCAAACGTGCGCTGGTCGCGTACGAAGCGAAAGTCTCGCAGCGCCAGCTCGCAGCCGTAGATCGTGCTATGGAAATCGCGCAGCCAAGCTTCCACCGTGCGAGCACCGTCACCGAACGTGGGATTGGTGCCGATCGAGACCAACGCGGCATGGTCGCGGCCGTCCAATCGAGCGATGGCCGAGTACACGCCATCCTTGGGCAAGAGCTTTCTCGGCACAGCTACGTTTGCGGTGGGGAACCCCAGCAACGCGCCGCGACCTGCCCCGCGCTCTATGCGCCCGCGGATTTCGTACGCGGCATCCATGAGGCCGTCGGCCTGCAGCGTGTCGCCGCTCGCGATCAGCCCGCGGATACGCGTCGATGAAATGCGCTCGCCGCCTTCGGTAAGATTTTCCAGCGCTGCGAACGTAACGCCACGCTGCGTGCACAACTGCGCCATCGTCTGCGCGTCGCCCGCGCGCTTGTGGCCGAAACGAAAGGTCGAACCGACCACCGCGCCGCGCACGCCCAAGCGGCCCACCAAGATCTCGTTGACGAATGCGTCGGGCGAAAGCTGCGCTACGGTCGCATCAAACGGCACCATGACGCACTCTTCCACGCCCGCGGCATCGAACAAGCGTAAGCGCTCTTCGGGCGTACAGATCAGCGGTGGCTCGGTGCCCGGCCGCAAGAAGGCGGACGGATGATTTTCAAACGTCAGCACGCCGCTGCGCCAGCCCGGTTTGCGCATCGCGCGCATGCGGTCGATCAAGCGGCGATGCCCGCGATGCAGTCCGTCGAAAAACCCGATGGCCACTACCAGCGGGCGATCAGTTTCGCGTGCAAGCTCGCGGAGGATCTTCACACGAACACCTTGCGTGGCGCCAGCAGTGTGCCCAGCGCTTCGCCGACACCCACCAGCGTGCGTGATTCATCGCGCACGAACACGTGCTTGCCCGCGGCGCCCTGCGGAAGCGGCACTACGCGGCCCGCGCGAAAGTCCGACGAACCGCGCAGATCCAGCACGATCGTGGGAAACGGAATGATGTGTTCGGGCGCGATCAGCGCGCCATCGGGGTCGTCGCCGATCTCTTCCATCGTGCGCGCTTCGTAGAGCACGAACGGCCCCGAGGCTTCGCGCACCAGCGCGCCCATGTGCGCCGGCAATCCCATCGCTTCGCCGATCTGTTCGCAGAGCGTGCGCACGTACGTTCCTTGCGTGCACGCAATGCGCAGGCGCGCCACGCCATTGGATTCTACGCCCAGCAGGTCCAACGCATAGATCGTCATCGACCGTGGTTTGCGATCTACCGTCTTGCCTTCACGCGCGAGTTCGTAGAGGCGTTTGCCCTCGTGATGCACGGCCGAATGCATCGGCGGAATTTGCTCGATGCGTCCGGTGAGTCTCGGCAATGCGTTTTCCAACTGTTTCGCCCAATCGTTTGGCAACGGCGCTTCGCGCAACGTGTCGCCCATCGCGTCGGCGCTGGTGGTCGAGCGACCCAGTACCAACGTGCATGCGTATGCCTTGCGCTGCTCCGCCAACATTGGAATTAAGCGTGTCGCTTTGCCCACGGCAATCGGCAGCACGCCGGCGGCCTGGGGATCCAGCGTCCCTAAATGTCCCACCGCAATCTTGCGATCGCCGGTACGCACGCCATAGATGCGCCGCACGCGAGCAACGGCTTGCGCGGACGTGGGGCCCGCGGGTTTGAATACGTTGACGAACCCCAGCATGCGGATGCCGGGAGCTACAGGCCTTCGGCGGTGAGCGCCGCGTCGACAGCGGCAAACGCGTCGTCGAGCGATCCGCTGAACGTGAGGCCTGATGCGCGAAAGTGTCCGCCGCCGCCCAAACGCGCCGCCGCGGCCTGCACGTTCACACGGCCGCTAGAACGCAAGCTCACGCGCAGATCGCCGTCGTACTCTTTAAAGAGCGCCGAGACTTCCACGCCCTCGATCGAACGCAGATGATTGACGATCTCTTCCGTATCCTCGCCGTCGGCGCCGGTCTCGGCAAGCATGGCCTGCGTGACGTACGAATAGCAGTAATGCCCGCCGTGGCCGAAACGCATGGCGTCGAGCGTCTTGCCCAGCAGCTTGATTGCAGCCATGCGTTTGTTGGCAAAGATCTCTTCGGTAATCTGCTCTTTGTTTGCACCGGCGCGCATCATCTGGGCCGAGAGCTCCAGCACCTCAGGCGTAGTGTTGCTATGCATGAACCCGCCAGTGTCGGTCATGATGGTCGTCAAGACGCAGGTTGCGATCTCTTCATCTATCTCGATGCCCAGCTCGCGCAGCACGTGCATCATCGTGGTGCCCGTCGAACATTCGCTCGAGAGCACGTAGTTAAATGCGCCGAAATGCGCGTTGCCGAGATGATGGTCCACGTCCAGAATGTTGGCGCGATCCAGCTTAGGCAGATAGGCACCGGCGCGCGCGCTGTCGCTCATGTCGCAGAACACCCACAGCGCATCGGCCGGAAGATCGTCCGGGACTTCGCGCGAAACGTACTGCGAATCCGGTAAGAAGCGCAGGTTGCGCGGCACGGGATCCTGTTGGAAGTAGTGCACGCGTTTGCCGAGCTTGCGCAGCGCCAATCCCAGCGCGAGGCCCGCCCCCAGCGTGTCGCCGTCGGGCTTCACGTGGCTGACCATCACGAACGCAGAGCGGCGGCGTAGCTCGGCCGCGACCTCTTGCGTTGAGGAGTTCGCGTCCGCCGTAGCGGTCATGCCTCCTCCGCAGAAGAGGCGGCGTGCGCGGCCGCATCTTCGCGTAACGTCTTGGCCAGTGCGATCGCGCGCTCGGCCGAGCGATCTTCGACGAACGTCAGCTCAGGCGTGTAGCGCAAGTCGATGCGATGCCCCAACTCGCCGCGCAAAAACCGCGCCGCGTGTCCCAGAGCCTCGAGTGATTGTTTGGCAGCGTGACGATCGCCGATCACCGACACGTAGACCTTGCAGTGACGCAAGTCATCGGTCGTCTCGGCGCGCGTGACCGTAACGAATCCCAAACGCGGATCGCGCAGTTCTTGTGCGATGAGCGTGCTGAGGATGCGTTGGATCTCGTGATCGATTTTTGCCAGCCGTTGTTCTTTCATGTCGTCCTAGGCGGTAACCAGCTCTGCGGCGATTTGCTCCACCATGTAGGCCTCGATGATGTCGCCATCTTTGAGGTCGGCGAAGCGCGCGACTTGGATGCCGCATTCGTAGCCCTCGGCAACTTCGCGCACGTCGTCCTTCACGCGGCGCAGCGATTCGATCTCGCCCGTGAACACCACGGCCGAGTCACGCAGCACGCGTACTTTGGAGTTGCGCACGATCTTGCCATCCTTGACGTAACAGCCCGCAATCGAACCGACTTTGCTGACCTTGAAGATCTGCCGTACTTCGGCGTGCCCCAGCACCACCTCGCGCTCCACCGGCGCCAGCATGCCGCGCATCGCCTTCTTGAGATCATCTTCGATGTTGTAGATGACCTGATAGAAGCGAATGTCCACGCCTTCGTTTTCGGCGAGACGCTTGACCGTTTCATCGGGACGAATGTTGAAGCCGATCAGTACCGCGTTTGAAGCGCTCGCCAAGTTGACGTCGTTGGGTGAAATGGCGCCCACGCCGCCATAGATCACGCGGATGTCCACTTCTTCGGTAGAAAGCGACTCCATGCGCGGGCGTAGCGCTTCGAGCGATCCCTGCCCGTCAACCTTGACGATGATGTTGAGCGTCTTCTTGCCTTCGGTCGGCATCTGCATGAACGTCTCGAGCGAGACCTTCTGCGCACCGCTAGCCGAGATGCGCACGTCGCGCCGACGCGACGAACGTTTTTCGGCGGCTTCGCGAGCGACGCGTTCGTCGCTTACCACCATCAACGTGTCGCCGGCGCTAGGCACATCACTCAGACCCATGACTTCCACGGGAATCGACGGACCGGCTTTCTTGACTTGTTTGCCCTTATCGTCGATCAGCGCGCGCACTTTACCGAACGTGCCGCCGACCACCACGATGTCGCCCACGCGCAGCGTGCCGTTTTGAATCAGCACGGTAGCGACCGCGCCGCGACCTTTGGAAAGCGCCGACTCGATCACCACGCCTGCGGCGCGACGATTCTTGTTGGCTTTGAGATCTTGAATGTCGGCTTCGAGCAGCACGGTTTCGAGCAGCTTCGCAATGCCGTCGCCGGTGCGCGCGGAGACCGGCACCATCTCGATGGTACCGCCCCAATCCACGGCCTGCAAACCTTCTTCGGCAAGCTGCTGCTTGACGCGATCCGGCTGCGCCTCGGCTTTGTCCATCTTGTTGACGGCCACGACGATCGGCATGTTGGCCGCTTTGGCGTGACTGATCGCTTCTTTCGTCTGCGGCATCACGCCGTCGTCGGCAGCCACCACCAAGATCGCCACGTCGGCAACTTTGGCGCCGCGAGCGCGCATTTCGGTAAACGCTTCGTGACCGGGCGTATCGATGAACGTGATCTTACGATCGTTCTGCTCGACGGTGTACGCGCCGATCTTCTGCGTGATGCCGCCGGCCTCGCCACCGGCCACGTTGGCGCTGCGAATCTTGTCGAGCAGCGACGTCTTGCCGTGATCGACGTGACCCAGCACCGTCACCACCGGCGGGCGCGGCGTCATCAGTTCGGGTTTGTCTTCTTCTTGCTCGACGGTGACTTCTTCGCCGGCTTCTTTCACGACGGCGCTGAAGCCGAACTTTTTGGCGACCTGAATCGCGATGTCGCTGGAGATGTTCTGGTTGATCGTCGCCATCGTGCCCATCTTGATGAGCTCGGTGATGACGTCTTTGACCGGAACGATCATGGACGTCGCAAGTTCTTGCACCGTGAGAAGATCGGGAATCTCGATCGCTTCAAGCTGACGCTGCGGAGCAACCGGCGCGTGATCGGTTTTCTTCTTACGCTGACGCTCTTTTTCGAGCAGCAACTCCTTCTCGCGATCTTTTTTCGAAAGCGATTTGTCATCGTGCGAACGCGACCGGTCGCCGGGGCGACCGCTGCCCGACGATGGCGCAGGCGCATCGGTGGCTGAAGGCCCGCCGGGGCGCGCTCCTACGGCCCGCTGGCCGGGGGTCAACGGACGGAACGGACCGTTGCCGGCGGGACGACGCGACGGCGCCATCTGCGGCTGTAATCCGGTACGAGCGGCGGGCGTCAGCGGCGCTTTGCCGCCCTGGCCGGGCATCGCCTGGCCGGGACGCGGCGCGACGCCGGGACGGCCCGGCAGACCCGTTTGCGGACCCGGAGAAGCCGAGTTGGGCGTCGTCGGCGGCGGCGGCGTCGGCCGACGCACGATGGACGACTGGCCCGCGGGCACCGGGCGCAAACGCGGAATCGGCGTATCGGGCATGGGCGGCAGCGGACGCGGCGTGGGCTTGGTCGGGACGGGTGGCGGCGGAGCGGCGGCAACTGCCGGAGCTTCCATCGGCGCTTCGGCCACCGGCGCAGCGATGGCTTCGGGCTCGGCGGGCTCGGCGGGCTCGACTAGAGCGGCGGCGGCCTTAGCAGCCGGGCGCGCGGGCTTGGCGGCCGTTCCCGTAACGGGCTTGAGACGACGCACCGGCTCCTCGGCCACGGGTTGCGGCGCAGCGGCGGCGGCGGGCTTGGCGGCAGTGGTCCTCTTGGCCGGAGCGGCAGCAGCGGCGGGAGCCGCTTTCTTGGCACCCGGTTTGAGCAGCACGCTGCGCACCAGATCGGCGATCTGCTCCGGGACGACGCTCAACTGATTTTTTGCTTCGAAAACGCCGCCTAGGCGCTCGTTAAAGAGTACGATGAGCTCTTTGGACGTGAGTCCAAGCTCTTTCGCAAGTTCGAAGATCCGTACTTTGCCCGTTGCCAACAAATATTCTCCC